>JAABUL010000025.1_pt1 | contig 245221 bp, 234 predicted proteins | sample 5559151 | NCBI WGS metagenome assembly JAABUL01 (sample SAMN10711876, study PRJNA513368) | rock metagenome | isolation source: Antarctica rocks | place: Antarctica: Victoria Land, Pudding Butte sud
GAGGAGCTAGAGATGACGTAACCACCACAATACATATGGTGACTACATACAGCACGTGTATTCACTTGTCACCACACCATCACCATATGGCTATTATTCACCACACCACACCACATCCCCGCACTGGTGCAAGGCCACGTCGAACATAAGGCTTCATCGCTTGTCGACTAGTCAAGATGCTCCAGCCCTCTCGAGCTACTGTTGCATGAATCCATCAGGCTCTTGGTCGATATGGAGAATCGCGAGCTGCACCGGCGGGGAAGGTGGCAAGATGCAGTACGCCTGGGAGATACTGAAGAGGGTAACAAGTTCTAGAACCAGTGCGGTATTCCTTGACTGGGGTAAGAAATCCGATTGTTTCACGCTTTCGGTAGCGGACCAACATTCCTGAGGGCAGACGCTGGAGTATGCGAACACGGGAAGTTCTCGAACCAGTGCACCAAGAACCGCAGATCCGCAGAACCGAAACGAGATCGTTCGGGAACAAGGATCGCCGAAAACGACTACGCGTGAAGCGCATCCCGGAGCTGGGAGGTCCCAAGGCGGTACAGAAACTTTGCCGTGGACTCCAAGAGCATGGCAGTCGCTTAATACATACTAGTCAAGCGCGACACGTCTAAAAAAGCCAAGATCGACATCGCTGGCAATGGGAGGATCAAGTGACAGAAACGCGCACACTAGTACCTGAGCACGTCTACGTACGTGCACGTACGTGTGGTTTGACTCAAATGATCCGGAGATCTTGCAGACGTGCACGAGTGGTACTACGGAGCTCATGCCCACCGATCGAGACTTCATCGATGCTGTGAGCATTGGTACAGGCGCATACAACGCGTAACCAGTCTCACCCATCTTCTCCTCACCGGTGCCGCCTCGGCGCAGTGAAGGGCTTCCGAGAACGCGAGCGCTATCTGTAAGAGCCAAGAGATGGTCGCCTTATGGGAGATCTGATCTGGCCAAGCAGTGGCGCCACTGCTGAGCCAGGTACGTGTGATCTACTTCTGTGTCGGTCTAGAGAATGATAGCTCGATTCAGGTCCTAGCATACTCTTCATTGATACCGTCCTACTGCCTCAAACGCTGTTACGCGGCTGCACGCTCCCATAGGACCTCTCGGCGCCGCCTCTCTTCGACTTTCTTGTTCAGAAAGAACATTGAGTTATTGGGCTGCAGAACCTATGGCGATTCGAGTTTTGACAGAGCTTGAACTCTGCTTGTTCGAGTCGGAGGAGTCGCATCCTCGTACTCGACAGTGTTTGCCGAAGTAGCAGGCCCAGCGAGGTGGGAGAGGCCTGGAATGATCTTATCAGAAAGATTGGTTCACCATCGACCGGTGTCACCTACTCTGCTTCAGCCAACGAGAAGCAGATAGTGCGAGAGGATTGATATGGCCTACCCCGTTTTCATTCGCTAGCGGTCTCCAGACCCGGTTTACTACCACATCGTTTCGTTGTGGAGATAGCTGTGGTGGTACGTTGCTCGAAGTTCGGAAAAGGCGGCGGCGAGTAGTCGATATAAGGCGAGTAACTTGAGATACCCGAGTCATTCGTAAGATATCGTCGCCCGTCCAAGCATGAGAGGCAGAGCTAGACCATGTATACGTCCGAGGGAAGGCATCGAGCATTGCCAGTAATTGCACCCGGAGTAAAGGCTGAGCAAAAAACATCCTAGCAAGGGCCAAAACAGCCAATATGCTGGGAAAATCTTCTCACGACAGTAGCTGAGGAATTTTACTTCCGCATCACTCGACGAAGATTTTCATTAAAGTGCCTACGCAGCGGAGAGACTTGCGGACACGGTATGGCCCTCGCCTCCCAACAAGGTCGCCCATATGGGTACGCCTACAGCTGGACACCTGTCACCCCGAAAGGCCGAAATCACATGTGCCCTATCACACAAAACAAAGCGGACTTTCGATCGCTTGCAGAGTCCGCCAATCAGCTTACTACGATACGAGAGGTGTGGCCAGCACATCACCGCAGGGCGTCCCTGGACTATAAAGGAGCAATTCGCAATCATACCACTATGCGGGCAGAACGACACGAACAGTCCCGCATCCAACATGAATCGAATATATATGTTCACGGCGAAGCCCGATGATCACCCGGGAGTTGTTGCAGAGAGACCTGCGTACCTTGCGTTGGTGAGAGGAGGGCGGGTAGTGGGCGCGCAGGAAGGAGGAAGGAGGAAGGAGGAAGGAGCGATCAATCTTTCCCGGGCCCCGAACTTGGGCCGCACCTCACCACCTCACAACTTCTTACTGACCACCAACTCCAACCCCGCCGGCCAACAATTCCACTGCATCGCTTACTCCCGGAGACTCTGCTCTTCGTCTTCCACGAACGACGACATCGAAACCATCGATCTTGCGCTTCTGCCCCTCCGCCCGACTATTCTCCGCCAACGACGACCTCAAGCTCCTGGACCTCGACATTCTGCTCTGAAGTGCTCGCCTGACTTACGGGTGAACAAGACGGCATGGTGTGGGCATACTCCTAGGACGAATATAAAGCGGTTCACAGGCACACATTCAGTGCGTGTACTCTTTATCCGCATCAAAGGAATTCAAGGGCGTGCAGGAAGTCAAATATATCTTTTGATGGCAGTGCAGCGCACCGGAATGAACAGCCGTGCGCCGTGATCAACACCAACCTTCCATCTCCGTACTGTCGTCGTCGCCGTCGTCGTCGCCGTCGTCGTAAGTCCTCACCTCCGACCGCCAGCCGCCTGCGAGGATGGCGTTGTTGTGGGCAAGGGCAGTGCTGTTGCCGCTCACGCCCAAAAAAAACTGTGTCAGCTAGTGGGATGCTATATAAGTAGTAGGGGAGAAGCGCACACCTAGCGAGACTATTTGCGATAGTATGCACCATCTTCTCCCAGGCACTGTAAGGACTAGGCGCTTTGAAGCTGACTTTAGCTATAGTTGTGTGCCTTCCCGGATGCTTTGGAACCCAACTGCTTCCTGGGCGATGCTGTCGATAACATCTAGTGTTCGATCCTTAGTAGACATTACAGTGTCGACTTCTCGTGATGACCAGTCTGGAGACATCCGAAACTCGCCTCCGCCTCCGAGAAGAAGCGTGCGTGAATGAATTGCGTCCCAAACGGCGCTTCGATACGCAAGATTCACGCTGGCAGGGACGAACAACAGTAGGTATTTACACGTAGAATTGGAGGAATGGGCCGACCAAGCTCATCACAGCACCTCGCTTTCCGCCTAGGAGGCCGTCATTTCGAGACAATGGCCATGAGCATCTTGAGAGGGATGATTTGCGAGCGTGCAACACTCGAGCTTTGAGGGCATACATGCATTGCCTTTATAGACCGAGCGTCTTGCTCACGATGTGTCTGATCTACGGCATTGTCCTTCGTCTTTCTTGCTGTACTCTACAAGCCGCCGAGCTACCCCGTTACCAGCTCCATTGGAAGTCAGGAGATGCTGCCATCAGATTCCTCCTTCACCGGCTCCTTCATAGCCTGATCCACGGACGTGTCCTCATCCGACTGCTCGCCCGCACACGTCTCCTCATCCGACTCCTCGCCCGCAGAGGTCTCCTTATCCGACTCCTCGCCCACACACGTCTCCTCATCCGACTCCTTGCCCGCGCACGTCTCCTTGCCCTTCGTACTGTGAGCCTCGAGAAACCCGTGCAGACTGCCCACGGAGGGCTCGATGAAGGTCGCGACGGAGTTGAAGGTGTCTGAGAACTTTGCAGTGACGGAGTGGGAGGCAGCACGAAGCGGTGCAGCTACAGAGTCGAGGGCGGCGGAGAAGGTTGCGGCCGTTGATGCGAAGGCGTGGGAGAGATACGTCTTGGTGGACTCGTAGGCGAAGGCGCAGATAGCGATTGGGGACTTGAAGGCGCACTGCAGACGATCGGGAATGTTAGTAGATGCTGCACAGGCCTGTGAAGGCAGGAGAAATACCTTACCTTGTCGGAAAGCTTGCGCGCTGCGACGACGATGTTCTTGGACTGAAGGATGCATAGCGAGGTGATGAAGCTGCTAATGGCGGCTGCGATGACGAGTGCGAGGACTTGGTAGATTGTTGGATACGCGATCGTGGCAGTCTCTTCCATGGCGATTGCAGATGGTGGACTCTCGCTGGCGACGGCGAGGCAGGACGAGATGCAGTCGAAGCGCGTCATCGTGGTAAGCTTGAGTGGATGGGTCGGTCCGTGAGGTGAGGTGAGTTGGTGCTGGCGGAAGTCGGTGGGCAAGGAGTGCGGGCGAATATTCGTGATGTTGAAGCTCAAGTGAGTTGTTTTGCAGGAGCGTGAAATTCCCCGCCCCCCGCACTCCGATATCGGTCATGGACGCCACAATCACGCGCGACCACGTGATTTGGCGCTCGTGCATGGCGTGGCTATCACCACACATCCTTATCCCAAAAGCCCAATACCTGTTACCAATGCTCAAGAACGAGTACATGACCGCCTGGTCTGTACGCCGCTCGAGGATGACTCTGCTAGCAATCAGTACGCACAATAACCACCACCTCAATGGTCTGTGTTAACGGCAAGCGCACTCCCGGCAATACGACATCCTGCCCAGCGTGACGAATGCGGATGCGGTCGCTCGAATCAACAGTCTTCAAGGAGCCATTCATGCACCTTTCTGAAAACAGGTACTTCATCCAAGGGTCGATTCATACATCGAGGGCTGACAAGGGGCGCACAAGTTCCGAATGAGCTGCTAGCAACTTCTGTATCATCATCTCACGCACAGCGACCACGATTCCTCTACCATTTGTCTGGATACACCCCCGTCATGTAGCTGCGTCCCCGGAGAGGCGCATCTGCCAACCCGAAGACTTCATGTTCGTGCTTGCGATTGCGCCTCTCACAAGTCGCTCATCGTGATGCGTTCTATGTCTGCACACTGCCACTGCAGAGAGACCAACCACGTGATTTTGAACAGTCGTATGCGTGCACATGTAGAGCACCTCTAGGCACTTTGGATGGACCGGCCTTGCACAATCAAAGCACTTCCCAATCTCCGCCGCGGAGCTTGTACAATCTGTTAGGCCATCGACTTCCTTCTCCTGATATATTGTCAACACCAGTCTCTCGCTGTGGAGAAGTCAACTTCACACGATCGTGGACCTTGCTAGCGATGGCTCGAAGAACCAGCGGGGCCCTCGGACTTCGTGTGAACACTGTGAGCAGCCGGCAGGCAGGTCAGAGTGGCAACAGTCACAGCCCGAGATCGAGGAAACCCTTGAGTCGAGGCGTAACCCTACCAGCATTAGCACTCTAGATCGAACGAGATCATGGGTCTCCAATGCTGTCGCTGAGCCGATCAACTGACGTTCAACAGCAAATGGTCTGTGCACCGGAGGGAATGCTGTTTGTGGGTATCAGCGTTCCTACGGATTGCCCTGCGGTATAGTAGTGCTGGTCAACAGCGTCAGCGCTCCGCTCGGTGAACTATTGAGGAAAGACTCAGCCAAGTAAGTGCGACGGATATCCGTAGTATAGTACTGGTTGATCAGCACTCCATACTAACGTCTCGCCCGCAGAAATGGTTACTAGCATTTGAGGGAAGGCCGTCTCCGGCGCTTTCGAAAGCGTACCCTAGCGCGGCATCCACGATGCGTGAGACGTCTCGAGACTCGGCACCCCTCATCAGTGCCGCTTGGAGGTCGGATGCCGCGTTCCGAGACTTCGAATCCAAGGAGCACGAAGGACGAACGATAGCTCATCCTCCTAAGCAGCTTAGAGCCAAGGTTCGACCCTCAACGATCTCCCCCGCACACTCGTTGCCGGAGTTTGGGTCTCATACACAGTATCACAACACGGTACCATCTTACCTGACTACGGCAGCCAACCACCACTCTCACGTCGGCGCAACCCAGACGTGAGCATCTGCTCCCGATCTGAACCACTGAAGCTACAAAGCATCGGTGTGAAGTAAGTGCAATTCTTACAGTGTGAGCAGCCGGCAGGCAGAACAGGCGGCGGGCACGCAGAGTCCGGTGGCAGAATTCACAGGTCAGATTAGACCAGACGGGAGGCGAGACAGAACCTCACCAGCACTAGCACACTGAACTCCTACCTCACGATGGATCCTCAACAGTTTCCCGGACACGCCAATCACGCATTCCGCCGGCAAGTACCAGTACACCCGACATCAGCGGACCCGGCGTCAGCGCACCCAGGTGAAAGCCACGGCGGTGTTCCGGTCAACGCTGGCGCAAAAATGGGACCAGGACGTCAAGCGTATAACGAGGTGCATCGTGCCGCAATGCATCAGATTTAGAGTCTTGTGCTCCTCCAACTGACCTCGACTCGTGCCTACCGGATGAGTCAGAACATGCTAGACATGGGCGCGACCCTGACGGGCTTCCTGGACGAGGTCAAAGCAGAGCTTCAGGGGCTGAAGCAGGCCTCACCTTATCTGCAAACTTGGAGGCGTCACAAGCACAAGTTAACGAGCTCAAGGACAATGTGCGTGCGCTGCTGGCGAAGACGGACGAGGTGGCAACAGTTAATGGCACTCTCCAAGCTGCTCGACGGCAGACTGCCAAGCTGATGACAGAGCACGGTTGGAACGTTTGAGGAGCTCGCAACGAGAGGACAGAGTTCGCTTCGAAGTCTTCGAGGAGATCTATCAGACGAACGCCGGTCTGGGACATCGGTTGTCGGACCTGAAGCAGCAGTTGTAGTAAGTCCCGCCCTGCCACCTAACCAAACATGGACGCGGAGGCTAATCATCCCACAGTAAATCACGACTCCGTCGTACACTCTAAGCGTCCAGTCGAACGCGAGCGGCAATCACGTCCTAAGACAAGAAACCACGCAGACGAAGCCGATTGAACGCGAGCAGCGCGAAGTCAGTGAGATTGGTGTTTACTATGCACGCTGTCGCCGTTGGCCATCCGCGCAAAACTCGTCACGCCACCCCCTGGCCAGCTGACATGAGTGCCAGGCTGATGCGTGGTAGTTCAGGGAGGTGTGCGATGTGGGAGGCCTCTTCTGCTTTGTCTTCGATCAGTTGGATTGTCCATCTGGGGCAGATAGCTGATGCCGTATCGGGCGTACACTTTCCCACCCAAGTAGTCTCGAGGCCTACGAAATAACGTCAATAGATGGAGGAGTGTGAGGTCTTGGCCTGATCAACGAAGCCACCAGCCAGAAAAGAGCCAGCTTCCAGCGGAAAGACCCCATTTCAAGGACTCGGCATGTCTTCATCGCTTCCTGTTGCTAGTTCCTTCTGTGCTTATGAAAATTGGATGTGGCTCTAGCTGGGTCACTCTTCCCATTCTTCAGCTTCACGTCTCGCTGTCGACTCCGTGTGCTGCAGATATCGACTGCTTGCTGTGGCGAACATGTCGAAGCTTGGTGTCGATGCCCACCAGTGCTGGATACAGAGCTTTCCTACCTGCATGATCCAGGCCTGTTCGAGGATACATCGGGGGGGATGAGGTGCGTGCTGCTATACCTCACGTAGAGTACATGCAGGTGAAGTGTTCGAAAGATTACCAAGCACTTTACGCTTCAAATTAAACTTTAAGCCTCCTTCCAGCCACACCCACCGCACACTTCTCAGTAGCTGCTTTGAGCTCAGCAAGTTCACGACCTTAACACCTCTCCTTACCCACGCTCGCACGCACATCTGCAACTTTCGCCTTACCCACGCGAACTGCCGAAACCGACTATCCGCATGGACCATGTCGATAGCCTCATGCTCTCACCAATCTTCACCTCCTCTCACGGGATGTCGACTTCATGATGATATAGCGAGCGTTGGCCACGTCATCGAGCATGTCGAGCAACACGTCTTTCCAACCGAGTTGAGATACGACACAGTCGGCGACGTCTCGAGACCGCCAAGCACATTGCAGCGAGCCTGTCGCCCTCGAGAAGAACTAGAACAGCGATGAAGCCGTCACAACGCCGGGGCTCGGCAAGAATACCTGATGTCGGAGGGGAGCAAGCAACTGGAATCACTCCTAGGCGAAGCAGCCCGGAGGTTTGAAAAAGGAGAACAGTCTGGACAGCTATACGAACGATGAAGTCTCTGCGCTGCGCCTCAAGAGGTACCGAACGCCGGACGAGCCGATGATCGCCGCATGGCCTGATGTTACAGATATCACGACCGTCTCAACGTTGCTCCAAGGCTAATGGATGCGCATGGAGGGGGCGATCTGGTGGCGAGGGAGGAGAAGAAGAAGAAGAAGTCCTTGAACGAGGACAAGGCGCTTCTTAATAGTATAGGCGAGGTGGAGGAGGGTTGAAGAAGCATAAGCGGGGTCTCGAGTTGGTGGCGAGGGAGGAGAAGAAGAAGTCCTTGAACGAGGACAAGGCGCTTCTCAATGGTATCGGCGAGGTGGAGGAGGGGTTGAAGAAGTATGAGTAGGGCCTCGAGTTGGTTTGGAGAAAAGTCAATTACCAGCAAATCTCGGCGGTTAAGGAGCAACTTGACCGACTAACGAAGCGGGTGATGAAGGAGGGCTCGCAGATGAAGCTGCTTATTAGTCAGCAGCTTGAACAGGCTCATGGTGGGCTCAAGAAAGGCGAACCAGGGGCTAGAGGAGCAGTTGAGGAAGCGCAATAACTCTTGACGGAGGTCCATCACGAAGCAGATGGTTCGTGGCTTTGATGAGCCGCTGCGCAACACTCCCTCTACCCTGTTATGCCCCCCCAATGTAGCATCGAGGTCGCCAGCACACCACGCGAGCAAGCATTCCACCAGCGAAAGACGTTGACTCCACAGCAATCCTTCTCACACGATGGCGTGCCGAGGAAGAAACGCTTTCGTGAGCATCACTAGAAGATGGGCAGTGACGGAGGAGGCCCGGACTTCCATTGGCCGTGCATTCAGGCTAGTAGGCACTGGCATGGGTCGACAGGGTCATCGGCCGATCTCACATGGTCTGCATTCTTGCAGGTATCATTAGAGCAGTAGGGCTTGGATCTTGCGCCAAAGCACGCGGCCAACTCTCAAATCAATGATCCACTGGCTGGTACGACAGACAGCACCATAAGATCGCAGTCACCCGGATAGCAAAGCATTTTTCATGTTCGCTGTCCCACACTTGGCCGTCAATCCCATCTCTAGCCATTGCTCTACTTCTTGATCGGCTCAACACTGGCGAGAATGGAGCCGATTCTCGCGACGGCTGCCTCGTTGCCACTCACATTCCGCGAGAATCGTCAGCTCACTGTACCGCCGTCGTCGAATCATTCTCACCTACACCGCTCAGATTCGACCTTGTAGTCTGTTGAACGAGCCCTGTGGGGGATGTCGTTGGAACTGAAAAACGCTGGTCTTTCTGAAGTGCCTCAGCTTGCGGTTTTAAGACTCTGAGATTGTATGACATTGTACAAGGGTGTTCGGGGAGCTGTCAACAATTGTTCTTACATCAACGAGTTGCCCGGGTCTTCTCAAACATTCGATACGAGTTCTGGTTTCTTTGTTCGAGAGACAGCCACTTCCTCATCACATGCGGAAAATAACGACAACGGAAGGATTTTCGCTAGGGAGGCCTGTTGGACAGAATTCACTCATCTGGGGTCGCGGACAACGACATGTATACGTTGTTGAGTCAGCGAAGAGAACCCGAGCAAGGCAGGAATACGATGCCCGTCCGTTACTGTCCGTGCCGTTCACTTGGCTGCAATGTACAGCCATCAAGCAATTGCTCATCACCAGCGCAGCAATGTAAGCCTGTGAAGACAGAAGCCGAGCTGGGCAATGTCCGGCAGGTACAGTCCTAAGATCATGGCAAAGTCGCGGACGTCCAGAAAACCACGAGATTGACCGAGCATGTCCACATCACGACTAAGGTCTGCTCGAAGACCCTCCCTCCCCTTCGACCTCAACTATGACATAGCAAAGCTTTGGTCGGCTACTCATTGCTAGCGGAGAACTGACGAGATGTTGTTCGTTGGCTCTGCTGTACTCGATATCGAAAGAAGCCTTGCCGTCTCTAGAGAGTCTCCCATTGCTGTAATGCTTGCGAGCAGGTCAACTTGGTCAACACGGACAACTGTTTCCGCTACTAGTGACCTGACCTCGGGAGTTACGAAGACACGTGTTCAAACCGCACCGTTCAGTTTACCGAGACGCCGAAGCTCGTCTTCCTTACAGGCACTAGTGCCTCCTTTGATAACAGCCTCTCACTAGCTTCAATACCGCCTCGGAGACCGCAGTCGCGACAAAACTGGAGCGCCCGCTTAGAGGCTCGCAAAGTCCGAGGCTTTACCCTCTACAAACATACTTACATGCCTCGACGACCGCGGCTCCGGAATGTGCTTCTCCACCGTACTAGGCTCAATTTTCATTCACACCCGCCATCCTTCGAGCCTGCCATGTCATTCAGCCAAACGGAGCAAGCAGAGCAAGAATAAGAAGAATCCGCCTCCTCCAGCATGTGAAAGTGGCACGTGCTACCCTATCTTCGAAACTTCGCGAACTTTTCAGAGCTCTCTAGCTCGCGTCGAGTGTTAACGACTGATGCACGTGCTTCCAGCAATCCCTACTTCAACACCTATTGACGAGAGTACCCACACTCACGGTTCATTATAGCAACGATCTGTTTCGAGACAGTCGATGGGCCGCTCATCGTCCATATGCTAGCCCGCAGCGACGTGCTGAACGAAACTAAGCTTCGTATAAGCTTGCACCGGTCCGTCCGCCTGCTACAGCACACCGAATCCGATGGGCTTTCTGACGATAGCGACTTCGATGTGCAGCCGGGCGATATTTGCGTGGCGGCCTATTCTGAAGGAAAGGTTCAGTAGTTCAAGGTTTTCAAGACCTTTGCGGTAGTCAACAAAACCGGTGCTTCGGATCCTATGGAAAATCTGTTGTTCTCCTGCCCTGGATAAACAACGTCTCTTCCGCCGATGAGCAGAATCAGATTTTCGCATGCAATACTAGGGATATCGGACTCTACCATATCCGTAGGATATTCCTTTCACCAGCCTGAACTAGGCAGATCCCCGAAATGGCAAAATGTACATCATCTGTCCCCAGCTCCTCATCGATCCGGAGTCGGACGCTAATCTGGACACCAAGGTACGGCACCGCAGCGCGAACTTATTCACCTTCACTGACGGGAATACATGTCAGTAACGCTGAACCAAGCCGACGAAAGCAAGCCGCTGAGCAAATCGACAAGACTAAACGCAAGCCGCTGAGCTACTGGTCCAGTAAGCCAGCTCTGACACTGGAGCGGGGGACGCGGGCTACTTCAACGTCACCACCACGCACGCCCAAGCACTTCAACACAAATCAGCTAAGCTCCACCCGGGATCGTATCGGAGTTGGTAGGAAGCAGCCATCTGGCGAATCAGGTCAGGACGAGTCAGTTCGCGACAGCATGGATGATTACGTGGCATATTCAGGTCACCCGGACAGCCAAGGTGAAGATGAGGAATGCGTAGGAATTGGCAAAAGCCGAGACATACTGGAGGAGGATGATTCCGGCCACGAGCTCTTAGACGATCCCCTCAATGCCGGGCAATGCGAAAGGGCAATGAAGATCTGTCAGCGCAATGGGAGGGCTTCTGAGGTAGGCACCACCAGGGTCGCTCGGGAGTAAGATGCTACAGAAGAGCTCAAGAAGAGTGGCATCGAAGATCACCCTTTCAGCCCTGGAACATGCTGAAGCTGTATCGACTGCCTGTGTAAAGGATCCAACTAGAGTGGCCATTGCTAACGTTGTAGGTCATCTTTGAGCGTGTTGTTCACCGCAGCCGAGTTGGTTTCATGTGTGACGTACAACCCCGCAGAGGGTGGACTCGAACAGAAAGGCAGCAGACATGGCGACTGAGAAGCAGAAGAAGAAGGTGCAACCTCTAACAAAAGTCTCACGTAGCGGTTCCACGGGCTGGGACGCATCGCAGAAGCAGAGTAGCACGGAGATGTGTGACATGATTGCGTAGACCAATGATAAAGTCAAAGTCCGAGGAGATTGGCGCAGCAAAACCATTTTCATGTCCCAGAGCTCACGTGTGACAAAGCTGCGCGCTGATGCGAGCAGTAAGGATGACTTGCCAAAGTCACGAATGTCATCTTTCACGGACGATAAAGATGACTTCGTCTCAGCGATCAGCGGACTGGAGCCAATCTGACTCGACATACTCCTCACTCGCTAGCCGCTTTCCCTTTTACCTTCGCCAGCCAAGAATATCACGACTCGAAGCTACAGTAACTCCGATCGCTCTCACACACTCGATCGTTGATCTTTTCTACGAGATTTAACGTTACTTTGTCTGGAAGATACAGCTACAGACCGGCTCCGACAGTGGCAGCTTGACTGGTATCGTGCCCGGACTACAGAGCACATAGCTCGATCGTCCTCCGGCACCTCGCCTCAACTGCGAGCAAGGAGCGTCTCCAGGGTCGAGATATCGCCGAGCGTCAACGAGTAGGCACTGGGCCAATACGCTGCCACCGGTGTGGGTACAAGATGGACAGCTCGTTGATGTGAAAAAACCAGCCGAAGTCGCTACTTACGCCGCATCACTACCGCTAGGGTCCTCTACAGTCTTTAGGAGGAATCAAGCAACGATTCAGCCGCTGCCGATGTTCCCACGACTGATGTCATAGCCGACTATGGTGGATCATCCTCGTCCTCAAATGCGGTCATGTTAGCAGCTCATATGCACCCTCTAATCCTACATAGCCAGTACTCATAGCCCTCCCGAATCGCGAGTGGTTCGGACCGGAAGCACCTTCGCACGGATGGCGCATGTTGGTTGCAGCAGCTTGTGCCTGGAGGCTACGAACGATCCGGCTGCGACTGGACCATGACCAGACTTCCTGGGTTTATCCTCAACATCAGCAGACTCGTTCCGCCGCTTAGGTGTCGCCTTCCCTCTCGTCATCGAGCTGCCCAACTGCGACCATCGAGACACTGTATGGGGGCGCCGCGAATGCGCAAGTGGTGGAGAAACTCGCGAGGCAGAGAAAGATGGCGGATGGGCGGGCAGGCGAGCGAGCGGAAACTGGATGTGGGGTGAGCGCGAGACCGATGCTACAGATGATCAAGATATGAAGCACGATATTGATCTAGGCATCAGTCGAATGCGCAGCAAAGGAATTTGCGAGTTCTGCAGGCCCTCTGTCGATGGTCTCGTACGTGGCGTGCGCTGCAGCATTCTAGTATACTATCCTGCCCCTGCTATATGCTCTGACTGACTTCTGCTCGCTGTAGTCACTAATGTTGGGGTACGGAAGCTAGATGCTTCTGCTCACGAAGTGTAGCAGCTGGCCATCACCTACAGACGAGTTGACCAACCGAACGGCGATGGAGAGGGCGGACGGCGCTGCGGACAATGTTGTAGGTTTGTGATCTTCCTCATCTAAGCGGCAGATGGCCTACGCTAACATCTTTAGTATCTGCAGGTGAAACAGCTACCGGCGACCATCCCGTTTCCGAAACGACAGCCGCAACCTGGTACTTCATTGGCGGATGCCTCTTCTCCGGCTCTCAAGTGCAACTCTTTGTTCTGCCTGGTCTACCTTGCCGACACACCGCAGAAGCCGAGACGGGAAAGTCATTCGTCAGCTACGGAGAAACATTACGATGCCAATTGAGAGCCATGGAGGTGGCAGACAAGAAGACGGCGCCCGTGTCTGGGCGGGCGTCGTCCCTTACACACCTCGGTGTTCGCTCTAAAGCACAAGACCATCAAAGCAGACTCCAACAGCCAGGCCTCAGCTCTGCGCTCCGGTAACAGGCCAACACGTCCGAGGCACTCAGAGACCTTACCATACGCGGGCGTGGTCGTCTTCACGCAGCATCCGACGTAGCACGCTACTACAAGACTGCACATACCCTTCGGGGGCACATCATTAATATCAGCCCTAGGCTTCTCGGACCAGCCTCGCAGGATTACATGTACAAGTCAACCATCGACCCATGCGGCATACATATTGGCTCCTGGAACGACAAAAGATCCCCGAGTAGCAGAACTTGCTAGTGTCGTATGTGCCCGTAGCGAGCCTAGTACACCACACGTTGACCACACGTTAACCACGTCCTAGGAGCCGTAGACTTCCGTGGGAACAGCTAGTATGAACACGTTGTTACTGCTGAGGCGGACCCTTCTAGTATCTACCGACCGCTTCAGCTAAAAAAGACCGGCTCAGCGGTGTACTGGTAACTTCATCTATAGATAATGCTACGCAGGAAGAAAGACCCATCGAGACCTGTACACTTCTACTGGCTTCAGCGGCGCTGAGCAGGACCGCGAGCGGACCTCTATCTGCGCGATATCCCCCAGCTTGGATCTGCTTACTCTGTCTCACTACTAGGGACGCTCTTATTCTTGCGATCTCCCAATGCCTTACCAGCGCCTCGGTCTCTCCGTCATCGTTTGATCTAACGTCTCTACTAACGTCTCTACAAACGCACCCCTTGCATTAGAAGCAGATTAGCACTGCTTTCCGCGCCGCAAAGGCTGCAAATGGCTACAAGAAGATGGAGAGGCATACATTCCTAGCCAGTCCATGCCATGATACCAGCTGCCAAGTCGACAATGACGCCGGGAACGATATGGACAAGCAGCAGCCTGCTGAAGGTGTGCCGTACGAGGAAGCGAGGAAGCTGGCTCGGAACGCGCTGGACCTGCAGGCGAAGGAAAGGGAACTGGCTGACTCGCGCGGAATGGCCCATCGCCGAAGAATACCACCACGATATGGGTCGACCAGGCATTGGAGACGTTGTAGCGAGGTATTGCCCAAGACGACTTTCGAGACGACGGAACACCGCAGCGGGACGTCAACAATGTTTCCTTCTATTATGGAGCTCGACGATAAGTTCAAGCTGGACGGAAGCGACCGTGGATCCGGAAGATGCGGTTCCTTGATCGTCAAACGAACCTACGCCAGCCTGCTCAACGGTAAGAACTGAATTTCAGGTGCAACCCGGCAAGCCTCGGTATGATCATCCGTAAACGCCTTGTACACTTCGAGTCTTTCTAAGAAGTAGTCAAGTAGCTGAATCAAGACTTGAAACCTCAGCAATCGAACTTGGTCTCTCTTCTTACGACACGAGGGCGTTCCGCGGACGCATCACAGGCCCTTTCATTCGCCACCGACACGGCAAGATAAGTGACCTTGGAGCGCGCCAGATCTGTGCAGCACTTCCTCACCGTTTCTATCAGCATCAATTTTGCGACCTCTGAAGATCACCCGGGTGATCAACCTGCGACGTATCACACGGCCTATGGTCAGCTGGACATTAAGAAGCTGTAGTTGAACCGGAAGAGTATCACAGTCACGTCATAACAATGGTGGTGACCTGTTTGCTAGGCATAATGAGTGACATTGTCAAAACTGGAGGGACTTCACTGCAGAAGGCTAGAGGCGAGGTTCTGCTGTACAGTTCTGGCAGTGGCACGCACCGGAGCACACTCACGAAAGAAGAAGATCACTTCAGGTGCTCAAAGGGTTAGCACGTGCTACAAAGAAGGCCAAGGCTCCATGCCAAGACCTGCGCGAATACAGAATACAGAATACAGAATACAGAAGACGATCGCCCCCACCATCGAACCTCGACAGGTTGTTCACTATGGCCTCAGCAGACAAGCAGCCTCGAGGTTCGCTGCCGCCGATGCCGACCGCGCCACCGACACCTTCCACAAGATCAAAGCGCAAGGACAGCGCGCCGCCCGCCTCCACCATGCCCACGGCCAAGAGCGGAAAACCCGCCCCCACCGCCCCTACCTCCTCTGAAGACAGGGGCAGAAGATCAGCCTACGCTCCTCCCCGAGCCTCGTCACCACTGGCCAAGCGCAGACACCTCACCTACACGTCACCCCGAGCCTCGACACCGCCTCCGACCCAGCGCAGACATGTCATCGACGCCGCCACCCGCTACCACCATGGTATGCTTACCCGCTCGAGAGGCAACACCTTCCGTATTATGGAACTACCCGCGGAGCTCCGCAACAACATCTACTCCTACGCCTCGCACGACCCCAACCCAATCCAGCTCACAGACGTGCGACTTCCTCCATTCGCACATGTTAGCAAAATCATCCGCTCCGAAGTGCTTCCAGCCTTCTTCAAAGAAAACGTTTTCAGCGCCGCTGTCACCACCAACTGGTGCGTTTCCCATAACGAATTCTTCGGACCCAAAGGACAACTCTACGCGAGGTCTGGTAGCATCGGTCTCCATCCTCTGCTCGACCTCCGACCCTACCGGCTCTCCGATGAGGCCGTTCGCTTTGGTCATGTCAAGTTCTCGGTCATATGCTACTGCTTCCACGGGAGAGCGGCTTCCATTGGCGAGGTTGACATCAAGAGTGTTGGCGAGAGGGTAGCGGAGCTCTTAGTAGACACTACCGTTCCGGAGCAGACGAAGAGTGCGTTGATAAAGATGGGGACTGCTGCTAAGAATGTGGCGAAGGCGGCTAAGGCAAGGGAGCAGTTTAACGGGTTTAGTGTAGAGGACCTGCTGGAGATTGGGGCGTGCTTCAGAGACACGCGCGAGGAGAATGTCTGGCGTAAATGTCAGGGCCGAGTGAGCCTTGGGAAAGTGCTCAGGATCGGGAAAAAGGAGAGTCGTGGTAACCTGGAAAGCAGCTGATAAGTAGGCAGGCCTACTCGCCCGTAGGTATAATGAATGCAAGTGGTGTAACAACGGCGTCTGCGGTTGTCTTCTGCAACCGTCCTCCGCGTGTCCATGCTCACGCCTTCGCACACCTCGCCCCGTTATCTCCAGTACGAGCAACAACCACCGAAGTTGCTACACGCGGAACTCGGCAACACCACGAGTACTACGAAGGCGAGACATCACCAACACGTCCGAGCAAGCCGGCACTTCATTTGCGCGTCTACGAGATCAGGCTCGTTGGGCTGATCAAGTCACTGGGCCAGCAGCATGGAGAATCTGCACTGGAAAAAGATGAGCGTATTTCCTTAATTCATCTGCACGACAGTGGAGCTTAAGCACACCCACGCGGCGATTGCTGCAAGACGTTCTAGTCGTCGTCTGCTTCTCTCACGGCACAGTCCATAGCTTTCGTGGCACCCTCAAATCGGACCTTCCACCGTAGTCCTGGGCCAGTGCTCCTGCCTCGCCTTATACCTTAGTCCTGCTTCCTTGTCATCGGTCAGTACTCTGCTGTAGCTTCTCCATGAACTGCTTTCGCGCCTCATCACTACCCACTTCTCGGCCCTTTTCGCTTCCCGCTCCTCGGCTCTCTCCCTGTCCCTCACACTCAGCTCTCTGGGATACGTCTCGAGCGTCTTTCGCTTGAGCTTCGATCACCTGTAGCCTTCTTGTATGCGGGTATGAGTCTTGAAAGCAGTAAATTCGTCTCCGGTCTGGCGGTGGTTTTCTGGTCCCCCGTCACTGCTCCTCCGCAAACGATGGTAGCGAGGAGGAAGCGAGTGGACGTATTACGCTTCCTAGTCGACCGTCACTCATCAGTCAGGGCGCAGAAGGACGACGAAATGTTCAATCGAGCAAGACCAGAGAGTGCCGCCAGCTCGTCCTTCGCTGAACATGTCGAATCCCCGACATTGGCACCAAGATCGTGCCGCTGCGGCAACATTGCCGCTTAGGTCTTTTCTGAACGTTTGGCCGTGAAACCTTTCATACTCACTAGACAAGGCCAAGGCACTCATAGTATTGAAGTTGTGCTGGAACTCAGTACCGTCCAAGGCTGGCCTGCTTAGTGCTAGGGATAGATTTGACCTTGGTCGGCGGGTTTCCTGAGGACGTAGTGTATAGTCGGAGTGACCTGTGGATGATGCGCAGCTTCCACTATACGTCGGGTTATGGTATGACTTTGCGGCTGGGACTGTTGCTTCGCAGTGACGGCTCCATACCAGTTTAGACGGTGCGCAGAAATCGGCCGAAGGTCATCCAGTAAGAGTTACCTTTGATGTAGTCTGCTGAGGCCCTGAGGTACGTCCAGATGTTGTCGTAACCGGATAAGAGTAAGACCAGACTGGCGGCGTATCCGGAACGACCCTCGTCATACTCGTCGTCGTCCTTGTCGAAGTTCATCCTTATCGCCTTCTCAGTAGTATTCTTGATCGTCTAGATCGCCTTGAGGGCTTTGGGATCCGTAAATGTATTGTATAGTACTAGGCTCCGTTCCACGAAGTCTCCTCGAGTCCCCACTTTGTAGGGTTCGGGATCATCCCACATGGGAGCTACGTGGACGCACGTGCAGTTCCACCGGCAACAACAGCAATGGCCCTTGAAAAGCAAATGGCTATGGTCACGAAATAACTTACACTCTAGAAAGGCCATATCCTCGTGCGGGTAACGAGAGTCAGCGCTTCCTGACATGGAACATCGCAGATCCGTCCCGAGTCTCTAGCTCGACGGAGCTTGGCTATGTCTATCAAGAAGGCAGAACCATCAGTTCCGATTGTCGAAATCACCAGCGATTCTGACTGCCTACACGACCGCAGCAGCCCACGCAGAGCGCGTGGTTGCGTCGATGACCACAACAACAACAGCAGGGCAACATGTCGGCCAGATGTCGCTTTCCCGACGAGCAGCCGCTACAGGATCAACAAATTGCAATGCAGCGTCATTGTCCAAGATACTACTGCGGAAGCATGAATGCTATGCTTCGGCAATGAAGGACGAGCACCCTTCCCTGGACGTTGAACTCGCAGCTTCTTTGTCGTCTGCAGGCGACCGTGGCTCCGAATCTCAACGAGGCGTTGGCCCTGGCGCAGCTTCAAACCACGACTCCACATTATCGCATCGAGCAGCTCACTACCACCATTCGCTGCGATCATGGCGCCGAGCTTGATCTGGGCCGCTCGAGAGCTTTGTTTCATCCAGTTGGTGGCCGTTGCTATCCGAAACTAGTCATGCCATCCATACCGCGACTTTCCGATGCATCATCTGCATTGCATATCGATGCTACGCCTGGCCTGCTGTACACTGCTCACCGCCTGGACGATGAGAGATGGCCGACTTGCGACTGTGGATCGACATCGGAACATCGACGCGGGTCAAAGCAGATGCACCTTCTATTCCCGCTGAGACCCGGGTCCCGACCCTGGCTCCTCCTTTGCCATCGTTAAACCATATACGCGGTCCAGGTTCCTTATGAGGGTCTACGACAACTACGTAGCAAGTATCGCTCACAGTCTGGCACCAAGCTGAATGTGCTTCGCGACATACTACACGGTTCATATTCGATCTAAATTCGGAGCTCGGCCACCAGAGACATTCAGGAGCCACTCAAAAGCCAAAAAGCATTGCAAGCCGGCGCCTCGGATCAGCGTCTGTCTCCCAACCTGCGCCTGCACATGCGTGTCTCGGGTTTCTGTTTGGAGCTTTGCTTCTTCGTAGAATGGTGCTGCGCCAAGTCAGCAGGCCCATATCCGTCGCGCTCCACCATCACGGCGCACGTGCGGCAGTCGTATGTCTTGCCTTCTGCGAACACACGACGATTTGCTGCCATGTTGGTTCCGGCCGCGGATAGCGGAGATGGAGTTCGCGCTAGTCATCGCCGCAGCCACTCTGCCGGTACCGAGGAGGTCACCTTTGGAAAGCAAACGCAAAAGATGGTCGCATGCTTGAAACAGCCTCAGTAATGATGCAAGCAGCGCAAGATCTGAAGTTGCTCAATCCCGGTTTCTTCTATGCGTAGCAGGCCCCAACCCGACGGCGACATGAGCAACCTAAGCTTGCAGCCGAAATCAGCCCACACTCGGATCGTACGGCAATCAATCGACGAACTCTGACATCCAGCCAAGGTACGTCGAACATACTAGCCAGCTTGCCACTTCGGAGCGGCCACACAAGCGTCGGAGAGAGAACAGTCCGGCCAGACCGCCACCCAGCAACCCCGAGACGGCTGGCTCAACGATTGACCTATACGCCAGTGGATACTCCACCGTACCCTTCGCAATTCGAAACGAACGCTGTAATGCTGGCCGTCTCGAGTACGGCACCTATTGCACTGTGTGGTTTCCTCATGATCTGCTGTGCGTATTGTCACTGTGCTTCTTCTTGCACGACTAACGAGTCACAGGCGTTGGGGTGATCCAGAGGTCTTGCAAGAATAGCTCGACTGCAAGCAAAACCACCAGCTTTCCGGCACACACATGCGGCGACGGGCATGGTCCGTGTGAGGGAGGGTTGTCATTAACAGGCAGCCTATTGCAGGAGGATATAGTGAAGGAAGCAGTGCGGAGGCAGATGTTGGGGTGCTATCGCGAGGGTTGTAGCATTTACTGAACACCGCGGCCGATGTTCGACGATCTGCTCAAGAAGATCGGGTTCATGATTGCTTGTATACAGATACTAAATGTGTAGGAGCTTGTCATTGCCTTGAACATCGGCAACCTCGCTCGTTTCGTCCTCACCTTCTTTGGCGTGCCTGCGAGCACCTTTCCTCCACTCTCCTTCATCTCGTTTATGGACAGCACCTCCACGCTCCCACCTCCTTCATTTCGTCCTCACCTTCTTCGGCGTGCCTGCGAGCTCCATTCCTCCACTCTCCTTCATCTCGTTCATGGACACCTCGACCTCCCAGGTCTGCTTCGGCTTGACCTCGTACTGACTGGGCCTCGGAGGGGGCTCGTAGTCACAAGAAATTGTTACTCGAGGTATCCTTCCTAAAGGGGATGAGGCCGCCGCCGCCAAGTCCAAGTCTTCCGTCCACCTATCACACTGCCTTCCCACGCTGCCTAGCGTTCAATTGACGTTGCGAAAAACGAGTAAGATGACGTTCAGGCACCCATCACCTTGTTCACACTGCCGGTACGGTACAGTCTCTCCAAAGCATCACCGCTCCCTTGCTGATACACAGTAGCTTGCTTCAGCGCTTCCAAGCATGCGATCCGTCAGACCCCCTTTGCTGGAATAACCATTACGGTCGTCTGGGAAACAGCCCGGCGGATTCGTTTCCTACACCCGAAGAGGAGGTAGCATACGCCCAGCAAGCTGCCGAGATGGCGCAAGGAGGCTACGGAGCGAAAACCAGCCCGAATATCACGAGGACCAACCGGGAAAGCGCGGGGCGCGAAGATGCAGGACAATATGGAAACGCAAGCGGACCCTCCGTTCAGCCTCCGCGATGTTTGAAGCCTCCGCAGACCAGCGAGACCAGCCCACGAAGCCATGCATGAATTCTGAGCTACAGTACAAAACACAACAAGGCAACGCCTTGGCAATCATCCTCCGCCTTCGATCCTCGCCCTTTCGCAGAACGGCCGAGACTCACGCACGCTGCGAGGACTGCTTCCAAAGCACCACAACCCAGAGCCCCATGCACACCACGCCACAGATAGCGACCATACAGAGCAGCTCCAGAATCTCCACCATGATCCCAAGAATAGCAGGTTCCTTCGGCTCACTCTGCGATGTTGGTATCATGTCTGTGGCAATGTCGAGAAAGTCAAACGCGACCTTCAGCTCTCGCATGGTCGCGGACAACTCCTTTTCGAGCCTGTGGCGCTCGGTCTCTTCGGTCAGGATGCGCGTATGCAACCGGTCCGTCCTAGCTGTCTGAACTTTCAGGTCTTCTACCAAGCTGTCGTACATGAGCTTGGAGAGGACCACGGTGCGAGAGTGTGCTGCACGCCCGCGCCCACCCTCGACGGCTCCATCGGCGGCAGCAAATGCAAGCTCCTTCGGTGGTGGGGAAGATGTAGCTGGTGACGTCCTCGTTGAGTTGCTTGTCCCGTTTTCATCCTCAGTGCTGTGGGAAGAGACTACGCCGGCTTTCTCCATCGCCGTTGCTCCAGACGGTCCAGTGGTGGCGTTTGCTGTATACTAAGGTCAGCATGATAGAAATATTCCAGGGTGCGTTCGCTTCTCAGGGACTGACACTTGTTTTCTGACTGGAAAAAGATCTGAAATGTCGCCTGGCGTATTGTGGTTCGGCCGCGGGTTGGGAATGTGTGAGCGAAGGCGTCTGCTTTATGGTCACGGCACGAGCGTATGTCAGGGGACATATGATCTCATAACACTTTGAAACCGATAGGAGCATGAGACCGGCTGCAATGCGTGTTGAGCGGTGTCTTGCATCCGTCAAATGAGCAGTCCTTCCCGACGCGTGGCTTCCCGTTCCACGTCAAGCAGCTACCCGCTCAGTGCCAGCGCACAAAGAACTGAGTGTCTCGTCTGTGAAAAGCGTTCTGAGCGTGAGACACTGACCCTTTAGCAATTTCGCTTCCCATCATCGGCGTTGGAAGCCGACGAGCAGGTGAGTCAAACCCCGTCTTCTTTGAAGCATCGATGACGCTTTCCATAAATAGTCAGCGATGGTGTACGATCGGTCGAACAACTGGAGATGGAGATAAGCCTGACAACTTGTCACTCTGAGTTTGTCTCGCACAGCACCATCGTTCCGACGTCTATGATCCCAACTTGCACATTTCGAGGCGTAGAGCTTGCTCTTTACTCCGCGCGATGCACGGCATGGTCAACACTCAGGAAATGCTCCACAACCCACTAAAGGAGTACGTACAATATGCGTGGCGGCCTTTGCGAGCTGTGCTAACAAATTTCTAGGCTGTTGGCGTCCGGAAAATACTCCGATCTCACCCTTGAGTGTGGCGAGAGACGCTGGAGTGTACACCAATGCATCGTATGCACGCAGTCTCCAACAATCGCTGCCCAAGTCAAACATGCTGTCCAAGTCAAACATGCTGTGAGAGTAGGGACAACAGTCACAATTCACCTACAACAGGCACTAACTTCGTTGCAGTGCGGTCGTGTATTGCGTATTCGCCTTGCAGCTTCCACCGATGAGGCTAATGGCCACTGCACCACTACCGTCGATCCAGAAGCCGTCGATCCAGAAGCCGTCAATCTAATGGTCACCTTCATCTACAGCGGCGAGTATGCCTTGCCGCCGATCGATCTGGTGAAAGAAGAAGCCAGTAGCGACGATCCGTGGCGCGCTTCACCTCCGGCTCCTATTGACGACCGCGAGATCGTTATGCATGCGAAGTTGTACGCACTCGGCTTGAGATTCGGCATCGTAGCGCTGAAGGAATATGCAGAAGAGAAGTTCGCGGCGGCGGCTTCCCATGCATGGGGTCGTCCATCGTTCATTGCGGCGATGAAGATCCTGCCTGCGCAGCAGACATGGCATCGCGACATCTGCTCGACCATCTGGACCATCGTTATACACGCCATCTCCAACCACGGCTCGGTATTGCAGCACCAGGATGGGCTTGTTGAAGGCATCCTAAGCATCGAAGGCCTTGCCCAGGAGCTGCTGAAGCGGAAGCGGGAGTGGGTCGAGGATTACAGCCACCGTCTCGACACACTTGACAAGGTTTTCTTGGACGCTCAAGCGCACGCACTCACGGATGCGAGTGTCGAGAAGAAGTACCAAGCACAGAGGTGGACGCTCGAGCTGGGACATCGTGTGGCACGACAAGCTGCTGCGCCCTTCGAGGAAGCGTTTGGCATTGAGGTCGATGACTGCGCAGCAGCATAGACGGACGTAGATGCTGGGTCTACGGGTGTACCATCTGTTCGAGTGTTGGAGATACATCAGTGGTCGATGGACAGATTGTGGTGGTGATACTCATCTCCGAAGCAGATACGAAGATCTTTGGGCACGTCAAACTCTTCAGTTGAGTTGCAGATAGCATTGGCATCTACGTTTCGCTTAGTCCTGTAATTCTCATATTCGGATTAATGTAGGTTAAATTCTTTCGCGGTCCAGCGAAGGCGAAGGCGGGGCTTTTGCAGCCCACGCTCCGTCGCAAAGTTTCCTCCATCAACAGGTATTATCATTATAAGCCCACTCCCTCTTCCATCATCCTGCTCATAAGCATCTGACGCCGGCATCCACGCTCTCGAGGTCGAACTTACCGTATGCATGGGGGAGGAATTGACGTCCCAGCCATAATCCCTTGATATGCTATGGGGAAGTCAGCTACAATAAGTTTGCGCCGCGAGAAGATGTGAGCAGCGACATTACTACAACTATGAATTTTCATACTGGTGCGGCTTCAGCATCATCACCTGGGACGCCGCTCCGGCTATTGTGGCTCGGGCTCATCAGGATGATCAGCCTAAGAACGCGGCTCATCTCACTGAAGATAAGTATCACTTTGCAACGCGTCTCTGCATTCACGGAAGGCTCCCATATACCTGTTAATCCATCACAAGAGTGTTCCACCACGGCGAATTTCGGCAGACACACATGTACGTGCACGGCTATGCAGCTATTCTCCAGGAGAGCGTTGCACGCTTGGTTACATCTCATGAAGTCTGGGTGGCCATCCCTTGATCACGAACAATGTTGAGTTTTGCAGATCTTCCTTACCTCCAAAGCTGGCACCTCACAGTCTGTTCTTCTATTATTACACTCTGTAACTTCTTCTCCTTCGTCCCATCAAACCCCTCCCTGTGACGGGGCTTGATTCTACTGAGTCGCGCGAGCTTGCGATCCAGTCGCCTGAGAACCTCTTCTACTCCACATGATCGCGCAGCTGCTCCTCTCATCCTATTTAGCGTGAGACACAGCGATACATCGCCACCGGACATGGGTTCCGGCTGGGAATCAACAACGAGCACCACCATAGAATGGAAAGACCACCGTTAGTCTCCAGGCAGAGATATTCATCACTATGGGACGGCAGAAGTCTAAGAACTCGGGCAGTCGCCCACAGCAGCCACTACGATCTTGGGTGAACGTGATTGTACAGCCCATGCCCGAATTGCCTTCAACCTTGAACTCCCGCGGATCGAAGACGCTCACGGCGAGGTTGCGTACGCCATCTCTATCCGACACAGAAAGGCTCGCTTCATCGGAAAAGATCAGCTGCCACGAATCAACAAGAGAGACAGACAGCGAGCTGGCAGAGGCGCACTCCCATATCCACGAGACTAATGACGTGTATGAAAGACTTTCACTTCAGCACATCACCAGGAATTGAGGTCGTTACTACATTACACGAGGGCGCCGGCTTGCTCTCGACCACCGCTTGCTTCAAGTATCGTAACGAAAGACGAATGCTATGCCGACACAACTCCTGGGCTGGCGTATAGTTCTCTCGAACCAGATCACCTATCGATGTCTTATGGAGCTAGAAGCTGGAGCCTCTGCGATGGGGATATTCGACTGCCTCCACATTCTGACATCGCGAAGTGCGGTCGACTTGCATGGGGCCTCGCACGTAGACGCTCACTACGCACGATCGCTCTGAACTGCGACGACTTGCTTATTACTGTGGCACCTCGTTTCAAAGACACTGTAGACTGTCACAAACTCGACAAGAGGCTCGCAGGAGACCTGTCGTATCTCACAGGGATGGAGAACATCGGTCTTGTCTGTCATCCATCCATTACTGGTCACATGAAAATCTTTCGATTGTCTCAATCAATAACCGAGCCGTACTGGGATGACTTCTCGACGATCTTCGGATCATGTTCCAGACTCGATGCCTTTGTAGGATCTGGATGTTCGTCTTCGACGCCGTTCTGTTCAAGCGATGGGAGCTGTTCTACTGACGAGTCGATAGTATTGACTCGGAGAGAGACCGGGACCTACGACATTGCTGATACAGATCATATACTCTCGATCAGGGTGTTACAAAGCTGGAAATAGTGGAAATCACCTTCAGTCTTTCCATATCTGAGAGGACAGCGAGGATCGTTTTGGGAACGAGCTGATCAGCCGCTCCCAATCACTGAGCGTACGATATCCCAAGAGTGACGCTGGAACGAACAAGAGCTCGCGGAATACTGGAGACGAATAACAACGTGCCGTTGATCTACAGTGGTCTGGTCGAGGACTGGATGCTCAACGGCTCTCTTTCTGAAAGCACCCAGGCTACATTCCAGACCCTTGTAAGGCATGGAACGTATAGGTCTGGCTAACTGTAGTTTGCATCTCTGCAGCGGAAAGAGCTGCCCAGATCGTACGCCTCAGAACTTTCCGGAGTGTTTGCGCCCAAGTGCAAGGTGATCGCACGTGACCGATTGCCACATATCCGGATTTGGAAGGTGTCACGTCCGGGAGCGCATTGCCGAACAATGCCGTGCAAGACCCATTCCAAATATTGCATAAAGATTCTTATCAGACCCTTTGTCGAGTCCTGCAGGCTACTAGCCAGCCTGCAGAGAAACATGCTCGTGTTGAGAGTGGACGAATACGCTAGCTTCTTCAGGAAGGGATGTCAAAACTTCAGGACGACGTCGGACGAACGTGAGCCCAGTTGATGGCCCTGCGCGCAGTCAGGCTGACTTTTGACTGGGATGAGCCATTGCCTAGCCGACCGCGGCTTGAAGTGAGGTCAACCGGACCATACCTCAATTACCGACTTCGACAAGTTCACTGCCGCGGGATACTGATTGAGAACGAGGCGACAGATTGCTATAGCATCGACATGCCGGAGTCAACTCCAGCCAGCGATACAAGTTCATTCGACAGGTATGGGACTTTATGGCATCAATACTGGAATCTGTAAGGAGCCCCCCCCAGTGGTCTATTCTGCGACAGTAAACTATGGACGGCTTTGATATACAACAAGCGGATTCATGTCACTGATACGGCTCTTCATTGTGTATACTGCTCAGATGAGTGGTTGTAAGCACAAACACTCTGGCAGGAATTCCGACGTTTTGCTTAGGGTCCGGCTGACTGTTACAGCGCATCTCGACAGTTACACACAACCGTTAGTGCTAAAAAAAATCCTCTTCTCGCACTAAGAGACTGTGGAAACTCCTCTCAGACACCTCACTTTTGTCGCCACTGTCCTCGAAGCCCTCGTCGCGCGTAGCATGGTACGGCAGCGATTAGCAGAAAGCATTGCCCGGCTCAGAGCTGGTCCTATGCTGCACCCTGACGAACAGCCGCCGTGGAATCGTCCAGGACCTGTAACCGGTCGGCATACTTTGCACCATGCTCCGTAGCCACGCGACCCTGGGTCCCGCATTCCGTTGCCATGTCCTGTCGGCCAGTACCCAAATGGAGATACGGTTGACCAAGCCCAAGTGAATCAATGGCTTTACATCATGCAACAGTGGCTGCACAGAACGTTCCCGGACTGCAGTCAACGTATCATGGACAGAGAAGTCTCGAGCATTGACGCCGTCGGGCGAACGAACGCCTTTCGCACGATTTTCGAGGGCAAGACTACATACATTGATCCTAGCATGGGAAGCGGATCCGCGACACAACCAATGCGTATCGTCGACTACAGCAGTACAGTCCTGGGTGCCGAACGCAGCCTGTTGATGAAGGGCGGCACCGCATATCTCTTCGCATCCAAAGCTCGCCCAGAAGAGCTCGACATACCAAGCGACTACCATAAGTTCCGCGACAGCCTGGATGCACAGACGCAATCACAAGCGATGAAACGCTGGATGGACCTCGGCAGGCCTCGATCCTGGGACATATGGCACAACACGGGTGTCCTCGTCTTTGGCATCAGGGTCTATCCCGTTGAGAAAGGCGGAGTATGGGTGGGGCAGCATCGCAAGCGGCTGTATGTTTACGACCCCAGCTACATCAATGAGCACCATCAAAGCCGCCCTGTGTCGAGTAGAGTGGTTCACGGACAGCCGAGTCGACTCCGAGATCATCTCATGATGAGGGTCGAGGGAGAGTTTCTTGGCGTCTTGCGTGAGAAGCGTAAGTGGGTGTTGGGGAGCGAGCATGGAAGTTACACAACCTATATTGGTGGCGGCGGCAACTTCCTGGGCATCGCTGAGTGTCGACGCATGACATGCGTCTTCCTTACCCATGCTTGTTGGTTGTTGGGGAAGCTTCTCGATGCTATCCGACCGTTCGTGGCAAGCGGCATGCAAGCAGGTTCGGCAGCAGAAAGACGGTTCCGGCAAGCCTCGCATGAGTTTGACGACTTCTTCTCGGATTTCACGACAATGGTAGCTTGACTGGGCGTTAGTACGGAAGTGCAACTTGCGCTGGTGTGGTAAGCTCCCTTTCTTCGGAGGTGAATAAGGATCACGACACTGACGATAGAGGTCCTCGACAGCGTACCTCCTGGCATTTTGCTGTGTACTGTCCGCAGGGTTGTCGATGTTGCTACCTGGGGTCTTCCTCGCGCCAAGCGTATGCACATTCAACGCCACCAGCTGCAAAGGCTTGAGCATGCATTCACTTAGCGCTGTCATCTACATGTGCATTGTTAGCGCTGAAAGGTGCCGTGTCGCCTCCGCCACAGAAAATGATAGATCATATACTTGCCCAATGCCATTTCAAATACCTTCCCTTTTGTCCTCCTCCTTCCCACATTTCTTGGTAATAGTTCGTTCCTTCCTCACCGTACGTCCGCAACTTTCAACATCGGTAAGGAACAATCCAATATATGACCTGAATGCATCTTCGCTAACAGGCTGCAAAGCAGTCTTCCAGATCGTTCGGTCACGTTAGTTTCTTCCACGCCATATCCTGCCTCAGTACCGTCAGCAGCTCTCAACATTGGTAAGAACAACCTACGCAGATCTACTTGCATGAGTCGCTTACAAGTTGTTTAGCAGCCAATGCACCCATTCTGGCCCATGGAAGTGGTCGAAGTCAACCGTAGGCAGGTGGGCACGAGAGAGCAGTTTCATTACGCCAAAACCATCGCTCGTCTCAGGAAGCGACATAACCCGGACGACACCGAATTGGGCTCGACCAGCTTCGTGGAGTTGTCGATCTGTAGAAACGTGGCCAACGCCGGCCCTCGTCAGGTCGCCTCTCTCCTCCCTTACGTCTCCGGCACCGACGGCAAGATCCTATGCATCATTTCGGTCGCCTACGCCAATGCCAACATAACCGCGTTCATCGTCACACCGTTCATCCGGGTAGCCAACACCATACTCAAGGAGACCCTTTTGAAGGACCTCGATGATCCTTCCTCTCTCGATGCCGCCGAGTTCGATGCCACAAAGATCAACGCCTTCGACTTCGAAGCCTTCGAAGCTGACGTTGATTCAGCCTATGCGCAGTACCTTGCTCGAGCAGGTTCCCGTCCGGCATGACTGAGTTCAGTGGTCGCCTCTAGTCGTGCACGAAGGGAGACAATTCGAAGATGAAGGGGAGGAAGATGGTTCAAACCTGAATGAAAAGGATATCATTCGATGGGGAAGAAGAGTGAGGGACCAGCACGAAGCCATCATATAAAGCAAGCATACATGTATCTAAAGCGAGCACGAGGAGCTTTCATCGTCCATGAGAGCAGAGAAATACGATTCTGTTTTCTAACCAACCTTTCTCGCTCTCCAGTTTCTCAAGCGTCCGCATCTCCGACCGATTACATTGTTGCTCACGGGGATCTCCGGCTTCCAACTCACACAGCTTATCAGCAGTCCAATGATCAATGTTGGACCTGCAAGTCGAGCCTCTCCACCAATGCGATATCGCCAAACTTGTGAGCCCACATCCGGACGTTCGGTGGAGAGCGGGTAGCAAGGTCATCTCCACCTGACGACATCCGGCTCCAGCGCTGAGCCGATTGCCAGTTGAGGATATTCCGGTATTGTCTTGATGTGGTCCAGGACTACCCGCTGGAGTATCGCAAGTCGACCTCTCGCCCGGAAACCCTGAAGCATTGTCGGTGAGTCAATGTTGAAATCCGTCCCGTCCGCAACGATCACAGCGGTATGTACCTCCTCACCATCCTTGTCAAGCAGAAGGGCGGTCTTGTTGGCCCAGAAGAGCTACGCCTTGATCTCAGTCACGAGACAGCTACTCGGTTGTAGAAGTCGACAAAGTCGAAAAGCTCAGCCCGCATTCCTTACACTACAACAGCGAAGTCCACGCGAGCACGGTCCCTCTCTCAACGGCCCTTCACCACGCACATCATTCTCTCACTGCCCGTAGATCCAACATGAGCAAGCGGCGCTATCTGGATCGAGTCTGACCCAGATGATCGTTACGTAGTAGTTATCCGCTGAAGAGTCGATTGTCTCCAGTACAATCTGGCGATTGCAGCCCATAGCCTTCTCGTAGATATTCCCTAGAGTGCGCGTATGACCTACATTCTAGATGGCCAATCTCAGTTTGGCAGAGAGAACTCCTTGTCTTCTACGACGTAGACTGCGGAAAGCTGCGCAGACTACCTCGCCAACCAAGGCATCTTCGTCCAGTGCCAAGGTCGACGTTAGGTATATTGTCCGCAATTGTTGCCGCTGCCTCAGCGCTGCTGGTCTTTGCAGTACCCCTTCTCAACCCGGTCTTTGCATTGTGGCCTCCCAGAGCTCGCTTCCTCTCATCCTGGTATTTGTAGTGGTGTTGCAGAAGCCGAAAGAGATCTCGCCGAACGAGGTGTCGCTGAAAGAGGTTTCGCTGATGTAGTAGTCTGCCAAAGGGTCCTCCTGTAGCTGCCGAGTATCGAATTGCAGGTAGACTGCAAAGTTGGAGCCTGGAACAGCTTCCACGTAATTCTCGTTTGGGTGGTACGGAATGTCGTACTCCTGGAGAGCATTACCCCTAACGAGCAGGGCAGCGATGGCGTGCGGGGCTGTCTCCAGCTTCATGGCTCGTTCGTGCCCGCTCGAACCTCGAGACGTGGACTGGTATGCAAACCGTGATATCCGTTGCGACTAAGGTCTGACACTAAAGTGCCCTTCTAGAAGCTTCTCCAAACTTCCTTTGCCGACAGAGTTTCTTTCCGCGCTTTTGCCTGAGGTTTCAATGTTCACATGAATCAGTGAATTCGCAGTTTGGGCTGTGGGAGGACTTTACTGTTGCTTCCAGACTTTATTCCCTCGAAGGCTCTTCTTCGCATAGAAAGCGACGCATTCCCCTGTGACCCTCGACCGCTCACCTCTGCCCAGCAACTGCTTGAGCTTCATCCTACTCCTATCATCCGCGCCATAAGGCCGGTTCCAAAGGCTCTGTAGATCACGGCAGTTTAGTACAAGATGGTGAAGTTGTCGCGATTGTGCTGTTCGAGATCTGTCTTCGAAACGTCAAGTGGAGCAGACTCAGACTTACCTGCTCGGCTCGTGTACTCTACAGTATTGCAAGGGTTGACACTCCTGTTGATTCACTTGGAGTGTCAAGCTTTGCCGCCGGTAGAACTATAATTTGAGCTTAATTGGACCGCAACCCGTTCATGCTGGCTTTCATATGCGCCTCTCAGAACGAAGTACACGACGAACAAATCATCTTGAATCGCGATGCAGGCCAGAGTACCATCTACAGACTCCGCCTTCGTTCCAAAGGCAGCACGAGATCTGAGTTTTGCGACTAGTTACATCGCTTACCGAGCTCTCCGACTGGAATGTTTAGGCCACAGGCATAGACACTCCTCGACGTCACGATGGCATGTTTAGTGGTGGTCTAGGATGATTTCGACACACCGAGGACGCTGCGACCACAAACCAATCTGGCGCCTTCGAGACGGAGTCGGTCAAAGCACGGTTATCGGGATGCACGAGCTGGGGCGCCAAACCTAAGTTTCTGTTACCTTCTCCGCTTCCCAGCACGCTGGTTCGAGCCGACGACACGTCCACGCAGAGGCACGAGCAGAAATCCAGGTCATGGCGGACCGAGAATTCCAGCGCTACGGTGAAGCCAATGACCTGCCTCGAGCGCATGCATCCCAAGACGAATGCAGTGGTGAGGACACGCGAGCCATGAGGCGGGTCTGAGAGCCTTCATCCCGTTGGATTTCATCAAGGATGCTCTGCTGCGCCACAATACTGGAAGCGGGACTGCGGCTCTCAACATCGCGACTCACTTGTTGTCGTGCGAGGCAGCATGATGCAAGACACAGCCAGGCCACCCGAATGCGGCTCCTCTTCCACACCTTGGCGGCGCTGTCGAAGCATCTTCGGGCTTCGCGAGACACTTCTTTGCTCTATTCCTCTCGCATGCTCGAGATCGGTGCCGCACTACCGAATGAGCATGGGTGCTGGCCGAAGTGATCACGACTCAGAAGCTGTCTCGCTTGCTAGCCGCTTCTGCACTTAACGATGTCTCCACGTTCGACGCAGAATCTCGTCCAGGGTGGTACGGAATCGATACGGGTGAGATCATGACTCAGCGCAGGATCTGGTGCTGGGACGGCAGCGACCAGTGATGATTTGGGCCACTAGTCGCTTCTTCTCGAGTCGTAGATCTCCTCTCCGGGCCTCTCCGGACTCCGATTACTTGTTGGATTGTTCTGAACGGTCAGGGTAACCATCCTCGAATGCAGTATCTCGCGCTAAGTATGGATTTGATCTGTGGTCGTCGGAGCTCCGAGAAGCTGATCATGGGTGTGTGATCGCAATAGCATGTTCGAGATATTGCGAGAGCCGTCATTGAGATGCGGATGTCTTGTGGAAGACCATGCGGGGCCAGAATATGGAGATCGAAAGGCTGCTGCGCGTTCAATGTGCTTGTGCGAAGCATGATAGCCGCACCGGTCCCGGATTTGTCCTTGCATTCGCGCGCCTATGGAGCCGCCACTGCGCGTTCTCGTAGATTGCCGGAACGAGGTGATTGAGGTGTCTCCGGTGGCTAGACGAGTCGGGTCTAACGAGCAATGATGCGGAAAGGATTTCGGCATTGCGCGCTGGTGGCGGGACAACAAGACGATTTGCCCGTTCTCTGCCATCTGGAGAGGAAACAGCCTTCGACGGTAATATTGTCATTGAGCACATCACTATGCTCGTCCTTCCTCAGGTAGGAGCATAATGTGCGGCAGTGGTGTCAGCTTTACTGACGTATTGTGCCGCAGTGCGTGATGTTGTTCGCGATAGGCGGACTTTCGGTGTCGCTGATAGTACCACGAATGAACTCGTCGAGCAGTTCCACGTTGTCGAAGTTCACATTGCATCCCTTTAGAAGCGGTTGCGCTCGGTATGTCGCGGTCGCCGCTGCAGCAACGGGTGCTACGCCAGCCTCAATAGCGTACACTGTGACTCGATTGTCTATTGATTTGGCACGGTGTATTTCTGATCCGGCTTCCTGTGCATGTTCGCTGCGGTGTGCTCATTGCCGTTGCTGCACTGGCTGAGAATGTTATAGGAACTTGCGCTTCTCTTCCGAGCAGGAGAACTCGCGCTTCTCTGCTTTACAGACCTTTGAGCCGCGCTCTGAAGACCATCTTCAGCGACATTCCTAATCGTGGTTATGTATACCTCAGCAGTTCGTGCGTGTCCAAGGACCTCAACGAACCTTACGAGCAGCAGCGCAATCGCGCATCCGGTGGCTTTCCCTGGAGCAGTTGCTGTACTGAATAACGACTATCATGAACTTACGCTGCTCTTCCGTATAATCTTCTGAGCTGTGGCCGAGCTCTGAAGATATATCAGCTATGTTCAACACATGATGTACTTCTGGTATTGCTCCCCTTGCATGTTGACGATGGTGTAGGTGTCCGACACTCCTAATGACATCCGACGTAGTGGGTTGGCGTGTCGTGCAGCCTTTTTGGTGGCAGCTTTCTGTACTTCACCGTAGTAGGGTAGTCTTTGTGGCAGCCTTGTTAGGCTTCTTGGCCTGGTGGCAGCTTTCTTCGTCGTCGCAAGGTAGGGAAGACCGCCTCACGCTGCTCAAAGGTAGCTTAGGTTGTGCTTTGGCAGTGGTGAGGAGTCCTCTTGGAACGGTAATGTGCCGTCCTCCACCACCGCGACGGAGGATGTTGAAATTCGGCCTCGTCTGATTAAGTGACTGTCCGGTCTCCTTCGGCCGTTCTTCTGTCATGACGGGCGCGCAGCAATCGCACTGTCCGCACGCCGCTCCTCCGTCTTGAACGCTTTCGGAGCAGGCCTCTGGATCTCCTCCCTCAAACTCGCCGCAGTCGAAACCGGGGGGGGGAGGCGAGGTAGAGCGCTAGCTGGCACGATGGTCGCGCAGCCACGGAGAGACATAGCTTTCGATGGCCTCCTCGTCTGCGGTATCTCGAAAAGCTTCCAGCTCCGCCTTCTTGTCTTGGATGGCGGCTAGCTTCTCTGCGTAGTTGTCTGCTCCTGCATCCAGCGTGTCGGCCAGGCTGTATTGGAAGTCGATGTCTTCCTCGAGGTCGTCTTTTGCAGTAGCGCGAGGCATGTTGATTGTGGTAGGGTTGTGGAGGATTTTGACGAGGTTAAGATGGCTTGATTGAGCCGTGACGAGCTGTAGTAATGGCGTGGAGGCGGTGGTGCTGAACTTGCTGAAAACGTTGGCGGTTGGAAAATGTGCAAACAGCGCTCAGCCCAACAGAACATCAGTGCCCCGCGCTGAGTGAAGCAGGAGATGGTTGGAGTAGGCATCTCGCAGCACGCGCTCTGCTCTTCCCTTGGCCTTGAAGTCCAGTACATGCGCGATCGGTGTCGCAGCGGTGGACTGGATGCTGCTGCTCGGAGGAGTAGGATCGAAGGAGGCGGCCATCGGCGGGTTCGAGCGATGGAATGGCCAGCGCGGAGAGGGAAGGTGTGTTGGGGTGGTGCTGGCGTCGGTAGCTATCAGCTTCATGGGAATGGTGAGGTGGTGCTGGAGATGCGCGCCAAGCTTGGCGGGGCTCGACTCGGGACTCGGAAGGCAGCTCGGCTTCCACACCTCATACGCTCACACTGCACACACGGCCTCGTCGTCCTCGTCGACCGGTCTTCGAGCATCGAGCGAGCTACGGGCGGCTTAGCTTGCTACTAGCGTCTCGCCTACCTCGGAGCCCATCCACCTCCGAGACCGACCTTACGGATTCTCCTCACCTCCTTCCACCCGAGCGCAAGCCTACTACCTCCCCTCCGCGAAACTACAAAGCGATGAAGCAATGAAGCCATGAAGCCATACATCAGCCCAGCTCCAGCGCAGCCGAAGCCAGCTTGAGACGCAAGGCTCAGAGACAAGTAGTTCGAGATCCAAGAGCGTATCGCGAATGGACGAACAGGACCACGAGAGTATGCAAGGATGGAGAAGAATGTTGCGGAGCTCTGGCCTGGATGATGCGACGGTCGCGGCCTGCTAGAATTGGGTGGACACATTCGACTATCAGAAGGAGCTCGAGCGTTCAGACTCGCATCGTCGAATGCTAGGCGGAGGACGAGCAAGTAGATTTCTCCGGGCAGAGTTGCTTCAGGTAACTTTTGACGGAGACGTGGACGGGTGGGGAGCCATGATCTCCATTCAAGGCGATGCGATTGCGAACACCGCCGAGTACTGCTTCATGGCCGCTGGGTGGAGAGAAACCCCCCACCCGAAACTATTACTTTGGGTCGATTGTGCCAAGCTTCGTTCGACTAAGCTGCCAAAACTCTTCCTCGACATCTTCCCAAGTCTTTGTAGGAGCATTCCATTACTTCCACCCCACACGATATCATGGCTACGACAATCATAGATGGCGATGAGCTTATGCGGTAGGCAACTTTACTCCACATCAGTATACAGGCTTCTAATGTGCTCCTTCTAGGGGTTTGCAGGATGATGTCATGTGGAATCTAGTCATCGGTGAAGAGCAAACTTTTCCGATGCAAGGACTCGTGCTCAAGTGTCTATCGCCCGTCCTTGTTGCAAGCATGAGACACAACCCAACGTTGGAGCAGATTGAGGCCAAGGGAGTGATTCGGCCGGGAGCAGGTGGCTTGGAAGAATGGAAGCTTGTTCTGCAGTGGGCTTACGAGAGGTGTATCGAGGTACGGCGGCGAGGCACGAAGCTCCTCATCGACTGCTACATCTTGGGGGACTTTCTGGATCTTGCCGATGAGTTCATGGATGAGGTGATGGGTAGGCTACTACTCTCGCCTTGTCATGAACGAGAAAGGCAGCACCCCAAAAGTCAGGAGGTCGACAGCGAGGTGTTGTTAGATGGCCTCAGGAGAGGCCCTCGACTACTTCAGAAGCTCTTGGCGGAGAGTCTCTTTCTGATGAGAGACGAGTTGACACCGCAAGAAAAGAACGATTATGACGGGGTGGGTGGAATCGCAGCGGCGATATTGGAAGCTGCGGGAACATACCTCAACTATCAAGAGGATATGTACGATCGTGTGGGCATGGCCGACCCCGAGCGTTGGCAGGAGTTCATGAAAGGTAAGGAGACTCCGACAGTCTTTCGAGAGACCTAGCAGAATTCACAGGCGATCACTCCACAGCAAAGCATCATTTCACGTCGGATTCACGAATTGAGGCTGACACACCACACCACAGCCATCGCCACGCCGCTGCCACCACCAACTGGACGAGTCCGTCGCCATCGCTGCTGACGTCGCCGCTATTACTGCCATTCGTAACCTGCGTATACCGTTCGGGCTGTGACAATCTGAGCGACCGATTTGCGGAGGCTTCAAGCGCAGCAGTCAACAAATCCCACGATGAGATCGCCGAGCGCGTGATGGATCAGATGTCACTTCTGACTACTGTCGGCCATGCTCTAGCTACCTAGATCGGATTTCTCATAGCCTGGATGCAGCGGTGATTCTGTGGGGCTGAGCGCAGCCAACTTCTCACCAGCCTCTGGCCTTCCTCCGAGCCACCCGAACCAATGCGCCCCCCAACGCTTCCGAAAGACCGCGACACGACGTGCCAGCAAGCGATTGCTGGGCCTACGCCCATCGCAGGACGATGCTGTTCATTCTGTTGCTCGTACCACAGGCGTGCCATCATATACTGTCGACCGTTCCGCGTCGCCAAGCCTCCTCAACAAGCTTGAGCATCCCCAGGCCGGCCTCGAGAGCGGGTCCATCAAGAAGATGTGTTCGACCATGAGCCGCGAGTCCGACTTGTGCACGAAACCACGCCGAGTCCGATCCCATCACGCTCAAACAGAAGCAAGTCGAGACCGGCATAAGCGGGACCATGAAACTGCGGATGGATCGAAGAGGAGGCCGCGGGCTCCGGTTTTAGGCCGCACGATGATCCGTAGCGGAGTTGGCCCCGAACGCGTTGACGACGGAAGAAAGCGTCTGCCTGTCACAGATCCCCTAACCTTCTTACTGCTGCAGAGAGAACCACACTCCAGACTACGCTCGTAGTGAGTGAAGGACAATAGGCGCGGAACAGAAGATCTGCTCCGAGCGGAGTCCGTTCGCGGCTCCGACTAAGAACAAAGGTTCTCAATACTGCTTCCACCGCAAGGTCCCAATCCGACCTTACCGTCTGTAGATCTTCACCCTTTCTCATCTCACGACTCCTCTCGACCGCGCCGCAAATTATCCGGTCAGAAAAGATGAAATTGCCTATACGTACGCTTCCAAAATCCAAGTTATCCTCATTCCATCAGCACAGTTCAAGCAGATCCAGCTACAAAATATCTTTCAAGGCCACCAAAGTGCAGATTAGCCGGCAGAAGCCCTCTTCTCCGCCCCGGCCATCGCAGGCGCGCATATTGTCGAACATCTCAATCGCTTCTTGCTACTAGCCTTAGTGTCGGCATTAGCTAGGGCGGCGTCTACAGTCTCCTCGACGGCGGGGGGGTCTGGCTCTGTACAGGAGGCGCTGTTAGTATGGATATCAACACACATCATAGAGATTTGTCAAGTTACGGTTGTTCGCGGCCTCGTCGACCTCGTCGACCTTGTCAATATTCTTCTTCAATCCGTGCTGGGATCTGTGGAAGGAAGAGGCAGTTCCAGAGCACCATGCAAATCTCACTTAGGTGAACGGTGGTGCGACTAGAGCCTAGCCGTTTACTCCAAGACGACTTCGTGAGTATTCCTGGTTAAGGGAGCATGTTCGTGAAGCTACATCGACGAAGCTCAAGACTGGGCGCAGGTAGAGATATGAGGACTTTCTGTTGGCTGAGATCGACGGACCGCAGATTGCTCAATGGGCGTGGTGGCTTTTGGGAGGAGAGCTACTGACATCGTGTCAGCTCCTGATTCGTAGTGCCTCATCCGCTGTCGACTGCTTCTCGTACATTATGGCATAACATACCCGACCATGCCATCTTCTCCATCGTCAGCTTCTTCGCCGTCTGCCTTGTTGCCGTCTATAGGAATTCAACATTGCCGCCTCCGCGTCCGGGTCCTCGAGCAGGATGCGCCGGCGCCTACACATATCGGTTAGGCGTTGCCACGATATGAAGACAAGTGGTTACTTACTAGCGGCTGTGATATGGTGCCTTGGAGCTCCTACATTTCGTGAACGCGGTTGATCCTATCTCCTTGTGTGGCATCATTATCACCTACTCCGCGCGGCGTCGTTCTTCAGTCCAGTCGCTTCTACCGACCTTTCTCCGCTGATAGACTACCAGCTCTCGTGTATTTGCCACGGATCCCACATATCTGATGTCTGTCGCGACCGCTTTCCTGCTTCTCGGCATCCGTATCTTCGATGTCGATATGCTTCGCGCTCTGCTGCATGGGTGTCCATCAGAGGTGGTGTGGAGTTGGCACCTTTGCGACGCCTTCATTTGCATTCGGAGTAGAATTGCCGCCTGCGACGGCTTCTGCTAGTCCTTCTCGAGGGATAGCGGTGGATGTGCGAGCGCATGCGATCGGAACGATTCATCGAGGCTGGGACTGACCGCCGGGTGCTTGATGAGAGTGTTCTGGTTCTCAAGGTGGCGATCGGGGTGGTGATGTTGTACATGTAGTTCGGGAGGGGCGCCAGGGTGTAGTGAGTGTATTGCGGTTCGGTGAAGCAAAGCCTCCACCTCTCCCGCGGGGAATTCCAACCTGCTTTCTTCCCACCCTGCCTATGATCACAATCGCGACAGCGAGGATGCATGTCGCGTTCATTCGACGCACCTGGAGGACTCTACCGAACAGGTCTTGACCAGCAGCCGCCAATATTCGTGGACAGGGGCGCCGCAGGGGTAGCGAAGCTAGCCTCCAGGCGGATACCTTGAGAGTGACTTAATGTGAATGTGGAAGAAGAAGACGAGGAAGAACGTGGAAGCTGGTTATGTTTGGATCCTCCCCCCTCGACCCCAAGGTAGGGCAGGCAGAGTGCTATATGGTCTCCACGACCGGCTAATCTTGGCAGGACCATACACACAAGAAGGCGAAATCGACTCGATGGACGTTCATCGGAGACCACTGTTATGCGGCGACGACGAGGAACGAGTACCGTGATGAGATCTGGGGACGCTCGTGATTAAAGCGCAAGTGGCATGAAAAGCTCAAGACAGCGAATGCTTAGATTCTAATCATGCGCTTTCAGCGATCGCCACGACAGCGATCGCCACGACAGCTCCGCCAACGCCTCCACACCCATTCGACCGCTTCTACGACTGTGGTCGCGGAGGAGGACCCCTTTATGGCACGGCGTGGGATGTGCTGTATGGCTGATTACCCGGAGGCCAATCACATACGAACATTCTTGCCGTGATTCCAGAACACGGCATATATCAATCATTCCACATCGGCATCTTCGTAGTCTCCACCTCCCTGTCGGAAGAGACTTGAATAACTGTTGGAGTGCCGAGATGGCAGCACAAGAGCACCGTCAACCAACCGACAAGGGCCCGATCCTGAGACCAATGGATAATGCAGTACACCGAGAACTCGCAGTACTGCGCTCGTAGAGCACAATGTCGAACATCTCTTACTTGGCTGGTATCACCTCATGCTCGGAGTCACGAAACCGACGGGCCTCGCGCTGCTGACGTACATCTTGGATCCTTCTCTCTGGCATCAGACACGATTTGAAGTCCGTCAATGCAGTAATGCTGGCAGGACTAATCTTGCCATGGAACTCATCTTCGTCGCTACCGACCTGGCGGGCCAAACTAGGCAGCCACCATATGAAACATCCCGCCCCAGCCCGACCATCAAGCATCAAGCATCATCTTTGCGCGAGAGGTAGCAAGCCGACCTCAACGCCCTACAAACGTCACAACTCAACGTATCAACGTCCTTCATCTGGCTCGGTGAGCTGTAGTAACATCAGTGCGACTTCAGAGCCGGTCATATCTTCCAATAAGCGCTGCCTCGAATTTCTGGTTACCCGAAACATCACATACCTCACACCTCTATTGTTGGCAGTCTCATATGCCCACTAGCGCGAGAGCCTGGTCTGTCAATACAGCATTGTCACCAGCCGGTACACCGCTCGACGGATTAGGACGGCGCTTACGATAGTGTAAGCAACGGGTGAAGGATCTCCGTGCACGCTACCAACGCGAGGCGGCAGAGGACGATGCGAACTACGTTCGTCGACGGCTCGACTTGCTCTTGGGTTTGGGACAAGCAGAACCCACTCGCCACCGCCTCAAACTTTCGGAAGACCTGAGACCGACTAATTCCACTGGTTGGACACCTCCTACGTTGTTGGCCAAACGACAAAGATGACGACAAATTCTTCTCCACCACAAGAAATCTTACCAACCTCGAGATCATTGAAGCACATCGACCTTGACAACCTTTGTTGGCTCGAATTCACACTCTTCTATCCATAGACACCGGCTTCACGAGCACCCAAGGGCATTTCACCTAGAGTATATTTCTCTGTTGCCGCCCCTATCCTCACAGTCTGCATCCTGCTTCTTCACAAAGCACCACCATTAGGAACGCTTGCTTCTAGCTTCCTCGTTAGTCGAAAACGGCACTTTGGCAATCTCGGGACTCGTTTCTCCCGCTCTCCGCTTCAGCCTCGAAAAATACCAATCTTGAGATTCATCCTCCTCTTTCGAAGCACGCCAACCTCGAGATTCATCCCACCAGAACAGAACTCCTATCGCGTCTAGTACTCGTTCGCCTTTCTAATCAGCTACCGTCAGCACTTACTCCTGCTGCAGACACAGGAACCGCCTTACCTGCAACCTCCAACCTTCTCTTACTCGAGAGCTTACAGAACCGCCTATCCCACCCGACATGCCTATTAATGCGGCTAACAGTATGTCGCAGCAGAAAACCTCCACCTATGATGGTCTTTCGAGGAAGACCAACGACTAGGACTAGAGTTCGAGCCATGTCAAACATCACATATTATCTGCTACCTAGCAGCAACGGTTGGTCGGCTCGGATAGCATGCTTGCTCATCCCAAAACAGACCGGTGGTGATGGAGAAGAGCGTGTGCTGAGCGAGAAGAAGTCCGCCAGGGCTGCTTGAATATTGACGCAATCTTGGATGAGCCTCTGTGTGGGAGCGACATCAACACCTAGTACAACACTATCAAGCTTACCACTACGAGTAACTCTCCGACCGCCCCAGCTCCTCTCAAGCAGCCCCCGCGATTTCAACAGAACGATCAGCCAGCAGCAGTGAATGAGCGTTGAGGAGAAGCACGCGAATTGCGCCAACAACATTCGGCACGAGAGACTAGACAGGTCTAGAAGAGCAAAGGAAGATCCGCATCCAAAAATCGCTCACACCAACTGGCACAGCATCACACCGCCCAGAAGAACTTCCCGAGCCTTCGTACACACCTTCACGAACTTCTACGGCTCTGGAACAAAGGATGTGGCCACTACAGCCACTTCTACAAGACTCGCACGCCATCAGATCCACTAGCTCCAACGCCTCTGCGCGCGAGCGTACACCCACTAGTAACCTCAGCTCGGTGACTGTCACTCAAAGCCGCCATCGATCACACACACATGCTCTAGCGCGGCGAAAATTCACTCCCATCAGGCAGAAGACCAGACGAAATATCAGCGCAGATACGAAGACCTCCGCTTGCCGACCCGTGCGCCTTCTACATCTTTGCGAGTTGGAAAATTCTTGGAACGATGTGATCTTGAATACGTGTTGGATTACGCCAGAGCCGAAACGGCGGTTCGAACATATGCCCGAGACTCTCCCGTAGTATCCGGAGACAGTCTAGTCGGTTGGGCACCACCTGTCCTTACGAGGTCGAATGTCGGCCCCTGAGACAGCATTCGTGCGCGGTCTGCGTCCGCGGCACTGCATGAATCACCCTTCACGGTCGCAGACTTCTATTGCTTGCTGTGCTCCCTTGATTTCGTGGGAGGCCGGGTATGTCAGACTTGTAGGTCGTGTCACATATGCGCTAGGTCGGCTGGTAACAGCGTAGGATCGAAAACAGACAAGCGTACCTCACTGTCAAATCAGCGGCACATTTCTATACTCGTGGGCCAGGGCATCTTGTGTCAATAAACGATCTTGCCGATGTGCCTCGAACGCCACTACATGTTGTGTAATCCACGAGATTCATACGGAGTCTTGCATGAATTGCATGGTCTCCACGCCACTTTTTTCGAGCTACACTTTAGGGATCATCCTAGTGTATCATATGCTCGCCTGCATAAGTACACTTTCACGCTTCGACACACATCAAGCAAGGGACACGTCGTAAGGTGAACTCGTCAAGATATTATGCTCGCACTGCCTCCTCTATGCCTTTTCTCTCGCACCCCCAGACTCCGCTGTACAACCGCCAACAACTAATGATGGAGGTGAGGAAAGCCTACACAAATCTTCTCCATTCATTGCTAACAAGCTACCTAGCAGTATCCTTCCACACCTTTTCCTGTAGATGGTTCATACCGTTCTTTCCAAGCCAATCTGCACACGACGACACTGTTCCCGAATGCCGTGACGATCGCGCGGGTGACGGCAATATACCGTGAGAAGTTCACCGGACTGGACTCGCTCCACATTCTCGAGATGTCAATATACAAAGACCTCGTTGGCCCCGACTCTTATGGAATCGCGGGCTTCGCCGCAAACCGAAGAACCCACTATGTTGTCGCGATCACCAAAAGCGGTTGCAGCACTACGAAGTTCACCGTCACACTACGCGCCGTTACCGCCAACCGACAAGTCGCCCAGTTTCCGTAGACACGCTCCCCCGATGTCGTCTGGCCATCTACATGCCCGCAGGACGTGTTGGACATACGCCCGGATCGCCAGACTCCGATCCACTTCAATGGCATAGCCTCCGAGGCCTTCGATTTCGAAGCTTATTGGGAGGGCAAGGGGAATGCTTGGGGTATCCGCACCTCGCGTCATAGATCGCTATAAGAGACTGAGTCGAAGGAGTTGCGTTTCGGCCCGAAGATGTCCAAGACTCGGAGCGAGACCTAGACGACGGCGAACTAGGGAGGCGCAATGGAGAAAGTGTTCCTTTGGTGTTTGCGGCGGTCTGAGTAGCTTTGTTGAGCAGCGAGTGAAATAGTAGCATATTCCTACTGCCTCATTCCACTATGCTCCACCATCAACTGACCGTGGTCCGTCTGGGGTTACGGCCAACTCTATCGCCCTGCCCCATCGTTCTCCCCTCCGTCAAGAAGTATCCGCCGACCGATAAAGGAGTATTGAGACGCAATAAGTGGCTGCCGTCTCCTCTCGCGCTGCAGCCATGTGCACGCACCCCTTTCGCAAGCCTCGCAAGGTCTGAACCATCGGAGCACACGAGAGGGAAGTTTGCGTTGCTCCACGGGAAGCATTTGAAACCCACTCACGTCCCTTGGTAGATGACCCGCAGCAGATTGAAGCGAGAATGGCGAAGCCTACCACGTATGTCCTTCCGCACGAAGGTGCAACCGTATTGTTAACACAGAAGCGATTGTCAGCAGATGTGGGACTGTCTGGCTGTCAGACGTGGTGTATCCGCCTCGTCAGCCGCTGTGAAGGTGGTCAGTAGGTAAGCAACTTGCACAATAATATCATGTCAAGACCGGGTAGGGAATCCACCAGCTGGAGCAGTCTCACACAACAACGCCCCAACGACTTAAGGCGGCCGAACGTTCGTTACGTCGATGCGGGAGCTGGAACGTAGTCGGACAAGGCGAATAATGTGACGTCCGGATTGCTGTGGCTAATCCCAAGGGCATGATAGAAAATGGCGTTCCCAGGATCAATGTTGGGTGGCTGATTACGCTTCTGCTTGCGGAGAGGCAATAACGATCCGAGCGGAAGTGAACTGGTGCTCTAGTGTCTGGCCACGAAGCAGAGTAATGTGCTAAAGGAAGCCATGTTCATTTAGTACGAAATTGTCTTTAGAGAAACAGCAGCAGCGTCCGGCCGATTCATCATCTCAGTACCAGTACGAAGCCTGGTTTCGATTCGATGTCCTCTACCGGCGCTGTGAGGAGAATTCGCCGATGTCTCTGCAACGGTATCATTGGCCACTGTGACCGCCACACAGGCAATTCGTCCTCAGTGTAGCTGTGACACGTGAGCATGGAGCACGGGACTGTAGCATATAAGGGAAGGGACTTACCTGCAGCGCTCGCTAGTGGCAGTACTATCTACATGCTTTGAGATGTTGTCGCCGCTGGAGCTATCATTAGCTTCTTCAGGCTGCCCGTTGTCATTATTTGTATGAGCGGCGTGGTGGAGTCAATAGCTGTTCATGACGAGAATAACCTACCATATCGCCGTAGCCCCAGGACCTCATATTTGAGCCATCGACTCGATTCCTGAAGATGGATGTAGCCGATGGTTTGTACTAGGTGTCAGCACGTACTTGTGAAGGGGGTCAACGGGCCTTGCTGGACCCCAACTCCATGTGGAATGATGGAAGTCTTGCCGTAAAGTTGCTTCGTTCGACAATGCTTTGAAACCTATCACGTGCTGGCGCCCCCACCACACGCCAGCACGTGACACTCTACGCGTCTTCCCGACGCGCTGACGTTTGCCTGATCTGCTTACTTGCTTTCGTCGCCGCCACACCACACCACTTGCCAACACAACACACCACTTCACGCCCGCATACACCTCGAAACTGCGTCTGCGCTCAAATCGAATCGAAACACCACACCATCAACAGCCATCATGGGTGCTTGGGGTTACGGATTGTAAGTCTTGCCGCACTGCTTCCTCTGCCGCACGCACGCTTACCTTCGGGCCAGGTTTCAGTCCGACCATGACCTCGACATCGTCTGCGACTTGGCCGATGAAGTGGGCCTGACGGCGCTCCAGGAGCAACATGTCAAGACGGCGATCGCTGAAGGGATCAAGGCACGCAACGCCGCAGACCCACCGTCAGGAGATGCGGCTGAGATCGAGTTCGACTATGCCATCGAAGTGTACCGCTGCTCTCACCCAGACAAGGTCCGCGAGTACCTCGATGCCGGCGCGCTCGACGACTTCTTCGCCAAGCACAAGGACGCCATGCTCACCGGCAAAGACGGCTACTACGGCCAGGGCTACAAGTGCATCATCCTCGCCGCCTCCGCCATGCTCCTCGGCTGCAAGCTCCGTCCCAACACGCGTAAACTGCTGAAGAAGTCGTACGTCCGTGTGTAGCTTTCACCAGGCGCAGATGAGCAAATCGAAGCCGCGCTGCTCGGTCCACCAACCACCCTCTACAAGTCTAGCGATCCCTACGACTTCATCGACGGCGACACCAAGTACCAGACTCCCATGGAGGACAGGAAGCCGAACAAGCTCGGGTTCATCGGGATGAACGTTCCCATCGGCGGCTTCTTCGGCATTCCGAAACGTAAGGATGCTCGTCGCTGGGACAATGCCACAGTGGCTGCGATGGACAAGACACTGGCCGCAAAGGGTGCCTTTGGTGAGGACCGCTGTGCTGGTTGTGGGTCTAAGCGCCGTGAGGATGAGGCCACTCTCATGGTCTGCGGCAGGTGCAAGGGCTCAAGATACTGCAGCAAGGAGTGTCAGAAGCAACACTACAAGTTCCACAAGGAGGCGTGCAAGATCTCGGCTGCTGGGAACGAGCAGGTTGCTGTGGATAACGGTGACGAGGTCGGACAGGCTTGAGGTCTTTGGACGACAAAGTCCATTCTCGGAGGGCACGTCAATTGATGGCTCCATGGCTCTGCGGGCAAGCTTGGCTTTGCTTCGACTCAGGTGGTTTACAGAGGAGAAGCTGCTTGTGTTGGCAACTGTCTCTGATTAGCTGTCACGTAACTCCAATGCACGAGCTACACTACCTCGTCAGGCAGTTTCTATCCTGTTACTGACCTGCAACCAGCTCCGAAGTTTCCCTCAATCCATCGACATCTAGCTCAGGATGCGTTCGTGCTTTTCACAAATGTCTTCCTTCGCGGCTTTCTCTTGCGATCTCGACGTCTTGCTGGAGCCTTATACCTGCGATGCCCCTTTAGTCCTCTTCTCATACATTCCAGCAGCCCAACATCTTCAATCCCAGGCCTAATGCAACGCAATGATATTGAGCCAACTTAATGCTCTACACTAAAGGATGTGAAGACTGCCGACTTCTCGACCGCCCCGAGAACAGAGACTAGCAGTGGAAGCCGGAAACACGGCAAAAGGCCGCACTGGGGTATTTGCTGTCGGGGTGAAGTCGGTAGTAGGTGTGTAGCGAAGGGGGAGAGATAGTCAGTTAGCGTGATAGATGGTTGATGAGACCAGCTGTAGCTCAGACGTCGTCAACAATGCGAGCAGCTTGCTAAAGCGAACATCTCCTCACGGCTGGCCCTCGTAGCCGTGCTCGACCCGTACTCTTCTGTTGCGGTAGCGGCATAGAAGGCCCACTGTCAGCTATATCCATCTTTCACATTCTGCTCTTGGCCATCCCTGAGATCTACCTGTGCAGCTCGATTTTGTGCTCCTGCTCGACCCCTAGACTTATAACAGGGTCGGGTGAACCACTGTGGTATGCATCTCCTGCCGATTGCTAGCCGTTTGTAGCTTCGTCTCTCTGCTGCAAGTCTTGACCACACCTGATATTTGCGCATACGACGGCCCGTGGTAAGCAGTTCGCTCACCCTATGTACCGAGGCCGTCTCGGCGATACGAATCTGCTGACAAGGTGGATCCAGTTGCGGACGAGGCCGTAACCGCATAATGGATGTAGTAGCATTGCCGTTCCGTCGATTTTGCTTTTCGTGTGCGAGTGAAGATTGTGCGAGACATCCGCTCCACCACTCGTCTATATGCTTTTACAGCTTCGAGCAGTAGTGGCGAGGGAAGCTAGCTCGCTGGTTCTCCTAGATTCTTCGTCGGCCGCCTCAGCATCGAACGATTTTGCTTAGCGCACCACGCTCCGGAATCTCTACTTCTTCCCTCTGCTCGAGTGTGTTCACAGTGATGTATTATTTGCAGATCACATGGCAGCATAAAGCCCATTATAAGGACCAGAGGCTCGAGGAGGCAAAAGAACAGCCTTATAACGTCTCTAGCAAGCCGTTGGCCAGCATAATCCGACCCATAGTTTCGTTAAAGGAAAGAGGAACCGGAAGACTACGGAAGTACAGGGTTCAGAGAGTAAGTCGAAAGACGCTGAAGATTTCCCATACTCTCGCTATAGCTGCGCTCGAGGATCAGTTGCCGGACGGGACTCCTTCAGGCTGTACGTCTGCAGATTCCTCTTTGCGGAATGCTGTTTGCGCTTCCGTAAGCGCAGCTCTGCGTCACTGGGGTATCCATCGGTGACGAACTGGCAGAGAAGGGGACCAATGTTCGTCTCGACTCCACTCGCAGAGCGTGTCGACACGAGCGCTACAGAGCCATCTAGAGAGACAGCAGCCCCGCAGTCACATGCTCTAGCTGTAGTAGATGGTTGGAGTGGCGTTCCCGGAGCCAGTCAATGCATCATCTATCTTCGAGCTCAGCCCCAGACCTCCTTGGTATCGATTCTGTGGCTTGAAGGGTGTTACTACTGACTCATGTCCACGGAGCTCATGTCATCTATACTGCTCGCTTTCGTAGAGTCGAACAGCTCCGTCCTCTTGGTGGCGTCGTCTTGATGCGAGTCTCGATGTCGATCGCGTTGCTTTTCGTCCACTAGATGTTCTTGATCTCCGACTTGAGGGTCTTGAGGTCGTAGCTCTCCTTGCCCCAGTTTCTAGCCACGTACTCCTCCTCGACCTTCACCAAGCGCGTCTTCGTATACCTGAGCCCGAAGATGAATGGGCTGCCGTACTTGGGCACGCTTACGAGCTTGTTTGACGTCGCAACGAGACACATGACCGGTCTGACCATGCTGACTCGGATCCTAGTCGACATTACGGTCGTGTATATAATACAGTCGTCGGGCTCGGCCCCGTGGTCGATCGTCAAACCGGGTGTGATGAAGTTCATGCGCTTCTTGAAGATGGTGTACAGCGCTATATCCAGTGACATGGGCGCCCTCTCGTATCTTATGATGGTGCTGAAACGCTTGCATGTGGTGCTGGACGTAGCCAGCTCCTCGGTCTCCATGCTAGAGCTGACCTCGATGTCGTAGAAGATGAGGGCCTGACCATCTGCTTTGTTGGGGTTAGCTATGGTTGCAACACGGCTTGAATCGATCGATCAACTCACAAATCTGAGTCTCTGAGTCACAGGACCTGACGTCGAAGGTATACAATGCTACACAACATACTGTAGAAGTCGTAGACCCTACCGAGCCGCATGCATCACAGCCCAACGCCTATCAATGCTTCATCCCACGCCGCTGGGCTGGAGCGCAACATCTGACGAAGCGACCCCTTCTGCTCCTCGCAATATTTGCAATCAATCTGGCTCCTGGCGTCCTTGTCTTCGAGGTACGTTGCTCGAGGAAGTGAAAGATCTCCGCATTCGAGCGAAGGAGCTGGAATTGGGACGTCTCCGCATTCGAGTCAGAGAGCTCGAAGCAGAAGGCATTGGCAAAGCGGGCCATGCTTCTACGCTTGAAGCCGGTCAACGGCTAACTCGAATTCGACATGCTTGTGTTGCTCCACCGTCATCAGCGCACGAGGCAGTACTAGGATCTGAGAGCACCCACAACACCGCTTGAACAGGCAACCAGCAGATCACGGCCAGCGCAGGTGACGGAGCTGTGCGAATTGCTGGCGAGGAGGCAAATGTCCCACCTGGTCAAGCACACGAAGCCGTTGGAGGCCGGCAGTGTGCTCAACGCTAAGGAGATGGATAACGTGGTCTCGCTGCGTACGAAGCACGCGCAAAGCATGACCAAAGACGGTGCGGCGCATGGCCAGTCTCAAAGTTGTAACTGCCTTGGTACCGACAGACCTCGAGGCATTATCTCGCCCACACCGAACCGAGGATAATACGACACCAACAAAGCACGAACCGGCGGAAGAGAACAGCCCCAAAGCTGCCGACTCGACGAGGCACGCAGAGAGACAGGCGAGTGCTGCCGTCCAGAGCAAGCGTCGCGGAAGATGTGGTATACGAAGACGAAGAGCGGGGTAGAGCGGAGACGTTAGTGAAGATCAGGAACGAGATCGGGGCTTGTCCTGTGATCTGGGAAAGATCGAAGGTGGCTTGTTGCGGCGGAGAAGGGCAGAGGATGGGTAGAGAAGGATGGAAGGAGGACAATGCGGGAATGGAAGCTCACTGAGGGTGAGATTACTTGCACAAAAGCCGAGACGCGAAGCGAGGCTTCGAAACAACCACCAACCACCAACAACCATCAACCACAAACCTACCTAGCATCAAAAGCCACGCCCACACCCACATAACTACCACAAATCAACCGGGCTACGAGCCTAAACGGCGCACTGCCGCGAAGGCTAGCGTACAAACGACATATCCTGCTCGAAAGTCGGTCGATACTCCAAGCAAGCCTCAACGGGCTACCTTACATCTGCCGACACCGAACTCAGAGACGCCGAACAAGCGTCGCAATCCAAAGTCTGTCTCGGAGAAGAGGACGCCGCCGCCCACAGCTCAAGCTACTGACAATGGGCGTGGCTATGCGACAAGCGGAACTGTTCTCTTAGGTGGTCAAGTCGGGGGTACTGCAGCTTACTAGGAGCAATGGGAGATCGATGTGATGTACGAGGGCCGCAGCGCAAACCCTCCCCTTGAATTTCAAGAGATTGCAGACAAGCTAGGCACGAAGAGCAGGAGCGCTGCAGTTGGAAGGTGGTGGCGAGATCACAACCTCAGCTCCACTCCAACCAAGTCCGGTAAGCCCCGGTCTTAGAGCTTGAAGCGTCCGAAGATAGCAGTGCTTCCGCGCAACGGCACGATGACCGAACAGATGGCACGAGTCTTCCTAGAAGCCGAAGCTTCAGCTCGATCTGGAAAGACATTATTCCCGATCTTTCGATTTGTTCAGCAAGCCGACTTCTCTCCTCTCAAAGAAGCACTAGAGCTTTGGAGGGCTTGTCAGAGCTTCAAGAAAGATAATTCAAAACTCAGACGACTCAAGCTCCTCCCATTTCCTTGTGTATTCCTGCTGGCCATGAACGACAGAAGTTGCGGGCAACAGGGCGCAATTGGTATGTAGCACCACAACTTGCTCCTCCACGTAATACTGACAATAAGCTAGGCAAATTCCGACATTAGATGGAGCGAGGAGGGTGGCGCACTTCAGCTACTCAGACTGGGGCAGGCAGAGTATCGTGAGCTCCCCCCAATCGAGAAGCTGAGGTATGCAGGCCCGTCGATTGAATGGCTATGGGCCAGGTAAGTTTTGGCCTTCTAGTCGTGATGAGTTCCATGCTGACCCTGTCCTAGTGAGATGTTGGCACTTCCTATCGTTGTCGGTGTTCCCGACAATCAAGCACCCGAGGATCGCTTCTACGTCTTTAGTCTTGACTTGGACGACCAATGGCTCGATGCTGGCCAACAAGGAGCCCGCTCAGGCCCGCTGATCATCCTCTTCCTTCCAACCTCGAGCGCAGAAGTGCTTATCCTCGATAATAGGAAGCTTGTTAAGGTCATGGACATGAGGAACGCCAACCTGCAGTGTGCCTGGAGCAAATCTTGCGTGAAGTACATTGTGGTCCCGACCTCTAAAGTGGAAGCCTCCTGGAAAGAAAACAACCGCGTGTTTACGGTCGATAACAATATGGAGGAGAAGATCATTGATACACTATCTACGATCTATTGCGAGCGTATGGATGCCGAGTATGGAGAACTTCATTTCGTTCTATACGCATACGATGACTGTGCACAGGCCTTTCTCTTGGCTCACGTGTATCGTCTAGAACGTTCCGCTCATACACTAGTCGGGTTCACGTGCAAAGCTGGAATCTGCGCATCCCCCATTATCACCACTCAATACTCGTCCTACACCAATGGGGGTCGTGGTGAGTTAGTGCTGGGCAACCGCATGCTACCGAGATGCAGCACGATCTAAGTCGGTTTGTCCTACTTCGTTGGCCGTGGTTTTCCCTGCTTCAACCAACAACTGGACGACATTGACACGAGGTTCTCGAATCACCCATCGCTCTGGGTTTTCAGCGCTCTTGATCTTCAGCGGTCTGGATCTTCAGCGGCCTCCGTCTTATGCCTTTCGGGTTTGACCTAGACTCCTAGAGTAGCCACTCACTCCAATCACTGGTATGGAACACGTCGACACCAGGCGAACAATCAACCAACGTTAGACGAAGTTCTGATACTCGCGCACATTCGCTGTGTCATCGTGGCTGCGCCAGTACAGGCTCTCACAGCTTGCATCGAAGAAAGAGGGATTGTTGTGTATACGTATGTGCCAGTTGCCCGCTATTCAACTTTCCTAGTCTCCCAATTGAATCCAGCAACGGCTGATAGTGAACACAGGGGCCTATATCCCGGTTTCAGGCTGTATCTACTTCATACGCCCAGTTACTCTCGCGATTCTAGTGCGAATGTAACGCCCACTGCCAACGTCAGCAGCAACGCTCGCCATCGCCTGCACAACCCGCGCCGCTTGACGAAGAAGATCTGCAATATCAACGACAGAAACAACGTCAACTACTACACCATGACTCTCAGACGTACAACGCCAGCTCCGACCCGAAGACCGATGCCGATACACAGGCGACATCACGAACGTATCTGGTCAAGAGAACGCAAACAGTTCGCTGTCTGAACTCCCGCCGCCGGAAGCCTGATTCCTTGCTAGATGACCTCAACGTCGTATCCTTCTACGTCATCGACGTATCCCGGTGGGTTCATATCGTCAGGAAGAAGAGTAAGAAGAAGGAGGGTCAGGAGAACATGCAGGTGATGACGAAGTCGAGATCAGGTAGTTCGCAAGCTACATGTAGTCGCAGAACAGTATTTGTGTCCCCAATGGAGTGGGTGTCACAGCAGAGGAAGGGCTGGTTGCAGCGACTACTTTAGGATTGCGTGAATGTGAATGTAGTGGCGGAGATACGGCGGGTGGTGCAGGTGTGCTCGGCGGAAAGGACGTAGAGGGGGTGTCTCCGTGCGTTCTGGTTAGATGTGCGTGTATGTGTTCCATGTGTATCTATCTGGGTGTCGATGCCTGCCGGACCTTTCGCCGCTGGTCGAATTTCCGTCAGGTAACTCGGCCTCATTTCCGCCTTACACTTTCCTATCTTTCATAACGCTTGCCTCTCTTCATTCTTTCGTTCAGTTCTTTGCATCTTGTATGTGTCCAGCAGATGGAGACCTGCACTTGCACCATCTCGCACGAGTGCGCTTGAAGACGGGCTGGAAGGCGCACCCAGCTCGGCTTCAGCCGCACTCATGCATGTGGCGTCAGTGCGTGGGTGCAGCTGTGGGGTGCAGGTGGGGAGTATTCTACCCCGGACTGTGAGGTGGCTCCCGACTTCGAGTGCAAATTCCAGCCAAGCACAAATTTTGCGGGGCGGCTTCACCAACAAGTAGGCTCAGGTGGATGAGCAAACATGTCGACCATCTCTTCTGTCGCCTCTTCGTACATTGGCTGCTTCAATCCGATCGCTGTGGCTCTGTCGGAGCGCGAGTGTCAGGTATGCAATGAGCCTCAAGTTGGTCTTCCTCATGCTGATCTGGTCATCTTTCAGTCGACGCGCATTAGCAGCACCAACAACGCGAATTCGCCTCATACACACCTTGACATCTTCCACGCACCTCCGTGGCTTGCTTGCCGAAACTCTAGTGACATGGCTTTCTGCAACCCTGGTGACCTGGGCCTTCTGTTATTCAGGTAAGAAGTCTCGGATTTCAATCATCTTCTTCTTACTAATTCACGTGTACAGACCGTTTCCACACGACCGTACGCGCTTCGCTCTTGACACTTTTCGCCACGACTATCCGCACTTCGCTCTTGACGGCCTTCACATCTGACGCACCCGTGCTCTTTCGCCGCGCCACCAGACTGCAGCTGGTGGTGCGGAGGAGGAGCTTGGGTGGAGCTTGGACGACTTCTGCGGGTGTCTAGATTCAGGGTCCTGGGATTGAATCACAGCAACTCCATGGCCGGCCTCCTGTTCCAAGCATGGTTGAGATACATTGCCTCTATCGTCCTCTAGGCTCGAGCGTACACAGCGTCGAGCGAGTCTCAGCGGATGCGGTGGCTGTTGGTCTCTTCACCAACCGAGCCTCTCCTGTTGGCGCACAAGCGGGATCGGCCTGCGGCGGCCGTCCTGCGAGCGAAATTGACACCAAGGTGTAGATTGAGAAGGTCGATGTTCCGCGCAAGCCTGGACCCACGAACAGCATACCACGAGAGTCATCACAGCTCACTGCATGTAACAACGTCCAACCTGTCAACAGCTCTCTGCACCTCTGGTCGCGGCAATCCACTAGAGCAAATCGTCACCATCACTCACCCGCCAGCTGGCTGTACCGCGGCTGTTTTCTCACTACACTTCTCGCCGCGGGTCTAAGGTGAACAGGAGAACAGGCGGTCAGGTGGAAGGAGAGATAGGCTACAGGAGAGAAGGCTTGAGGCGGTAGAGAACGATTTGCAAAAGCGTCAAGGTCACCAACTCGATTGCGCGTAGGCCGCAAGCAAGGGAGAGAGGACAGTGGGGTGTAAGAGGAGAAGAAGGGGGTGCACGAAGAAGTCTGCAATTGAGATGGGTTTGAGGCCGAGATGATTTCTGATAGCAGTGGGCGAGATGAGGGAGGCGAAGCGAATGGGAGCAATTGGGTTGGAAAGCACGCTGTTAGCAGGACAGTTGGGGCGGTGGCGTGATCAACCACCGTCTCAGCAGTTCGTCTAAGGGCAAAGTGCTGGGTGAAGGGCCCGAAAGAACATTGCTATCGTCTGTTGTTGCGTGACTCCCCAACCAACATGTTCTCGCTTTTATCACATCTTCTGTCCGCTGCTGTCGACTAGTCTTGTAATAACAGAGTGCGGCAGTCACATCATGGTTGTGTGTTAGCATTTTCCAGACTTCCCAGGCACCAGATGTTGCGTGGCCTGTGGAATGTACAGAATTTCCGTGGTGCAGCCGTCAACATCCTCCAGCCGTCATCAGCCTCCCGCCGCCTTCTTCATCATCATCATGATCACCATCAATGCCACGACCTGCTTCGTACCGCTCTTCCTTAACTCCGCTCCACTAGGTCTGCGCTCCAAGGATTGAGACGTCGCAATCTTCCGATCGATGCTCGAAGGTGTCACCAGTCCAGAACGAAGCGATTGTCGGGCGCTTTCACCTGTTTTGGGCGAGTGTCTGGAAGCCTCATGTCCGGCTTCGAGCCTCGAAATGGAGCGGCGTAGTTGATGACGGCGAAAGCGAGGTTAAAGATGAGAAGACCTTTCTGCCAGCGAGGTAGTCGCACCACCCATTTGAGCACGGCCTGTGGCTAATGTATCAGCGAGAGTCCCTGCGGGGAGGGCGACTGTCTCTCTTGATGCTCAACTTACCGCTACATTGCTGATCTCCTCCTCTTCTTCTTCTTCTCCTTCGACCACTTCTTCTTCTTTTTCTTATTCTTCTACCACCTCGAAGCCCCGGCACTCCGCGCAGTTCTGCACCCGCTTGCCTGGCGAGCGCTTGTGCTGAAAGTGTATGAGCGACTTGTAGCGTAGGCAGCCTCGGCATTGGGCAAAGCCAGGGCCGGGGTTGGGGTCGAGCCCCTCCATCTCCGCTGTTTTCAGGGTCACTTGCTGTTGTGTGGAACGCAAGACGGCTGCGGAAGTGCTGATGAATGGAGCAGCAAGAGCGTTTTATCAAGTTGGCAGAGAAAAGGCGAAGAGAGCGTGCTCTTCGTTTGCTGCACCAAAGCCATGTTGTCTACGCCCCCCATGCAGCATCCCGAAGGCACCCTTTGCTTCTACACGCAACAAAGGGCAGCACCCCAAGCACCCCTGCAAGCGGAGTTCAAATAGTCGCGCTGCATTTGCTAGGAAGCAAAGGTTCTAAGAGAAGCAGTGTCCGATGGCAAAGTAGCGTGAGTGGCAGAGCGACAGTAGCAGCATGGGCTCGGCACAGCTTCAAGTCTTCAACGTTATCGGCAAATCTGGAGTGACGATCTATACACCCTCCTCCCCTCCTCCCCTCCATTGGCCTCGACATCCCCACTTAGCTGTTCAACCTCCTCAATCTCCTCATCGTCCGCGGCAAGACGACGAATGCGCTACACCAAGTGGACTGCACTAGTAGCAAGACATCGCAGATGCGCGAGCCCCCGCCGAGGAACGACCATCGGGAGCGCACGCCGCCAGAGGAGCTCGATGACGAGTGGGCGGCACGAAAACGAGGCGACTGAGGGGTCTGGGGGTTTGACGGAGAGTGGAAAGCGTGAATGAGAAGGCCGACAGGCTTCTAGGAGACGGTTCGTAACGATTGAGCGACGGCGGAGTCTGAGGAGGGGTGGTGCGAAGGCGGTGGGAATGTACTGCGTCTTCGACTTGGGAAGGGCTTTGGGCGGAGGATGGTAATGTCGGCGGGCAGATCTTGGAGTTGACGACTCAACTCAGTCTGCGTACTTGGACTGCCGAATGTCGCTAGTATAAGCGTACCTTACATACGCCGTGGTGTCCTTGCGAAGGCACGTTCGCACGTTCGCAGGCGCAGGAGCTGCAATTTACAGTGCTGGAATAGTCGGGCTTTGTCAGCAGTGTCGCTTAACAGAACATCTTCACTCCAAAGCTTTCCCGAGCAGACGACAGCCATGCTACAGGATGCATGCATCATTTCCAGCAGCCGAGAGCGGCTCGACTTCTCGTGCGCCATCTTCACGCCAGATGAAACCTCGCGGTCAATGCTCCACAAATTCCCGTCTACCTCAAAGAGTACGCAGCTCACGATCCAGGCTGAGGATCGACTTCACCAGCCGCATCATCACACTGTTCCGAAAGCTCTCCACCGCATCGACTCTCCCTTCGTTTGCAGACCCATGCATGCCTGGGTGCAAGACTTGTGCGTTCGGTAGCTCGCCTTATAAAGTCACCATCTTCAATGAAACCAGCACCTTGCTGCTGATGGTCCGGACAGAGCGAAGCCAGTCACAGTGCAGGTGCTGATCTCCATTGCGCAAGCCGCACCAAAGGAGCAGCAGAGAGTCACGAGATGTTGCTGGATGCGGTAAGGAGCCGATTCGATAGTCACCTGACGATTACATGGAAGTCAATTGTTGCCATGGCGACATCTCTCGAAGAACCGATGCACGAATCCGAGCTTCTCCTTCACAGAATACGCCCTCGCCATCTCATCGCTGAGGCGTTCGCCTTCATTCAACCTAGGCAGTAGGCGAACACTGGGGTGTTACCTTGCGCCTAGTCCTTGAATCTTTCGCGGCAGAGAAACCCAAGTCGAACCCACCATCTCACCCGACACGCGTTGGGCAAACTTGGACTCCTCTGCCGCCGCCTGGCGGAGCATTGTGCAGCAGCTCCTCCACATGCTGGCTACCGAGAAAAGATGCATTGGTTGAAGACAAGAACTGGCTGTAGGAAGAAAACGTCCCGTCATGCCTCACAATGACGAGGTCTTTTGTACACTGTGATGAAGACTGGGCGTCTCGAACATGCCTGCAAGTGATGGAATACAAGAGACCACCTTGACCTGCGGCTTCGAGACTCTCAGCATTACGTCATCAACGACCTGCTCTCTGTACCGAGCTTCGCAATATCGCAGAAGAAGAAGGACATTGGGGATGTTGATATCTGGAATGATGTACCTGCTGGCGAGTCCCTCCCCACCTTGCCTGGCTCGCTCACAAGTTGATATTTTTCAGAGCCGCAGGAAATCTGAACAGTCATGGAACAGCGATGAGAACGGAGGTGATTTTGACAGGACTCTAGTTGTCCAGACAAGCTTTGCAGTTCAGCCACCACTCGAACCTTCCACTTCAACTTCAACCTCAGCGCTGCTGCTAGCACCCACCGCGGACGAGCAGCTCTTTTCTACGATCTGTTCTCCCGGTCAACACTGCCAAAGCCGTCAGCCGCGAGAGAACTTCCTCCCGAGTTCAACGTTCATGCGGCAACGTCTCCGAACCTGAGCACGAGCAACGATACCTGCTGATGACAAAAGTTCGGCGGCCACGCGATTCCACACTTGGCCTCAAACGTGATCTGGTCTCCTATGCTGAAGCAGACATGCTTGCTGTCGACCAAGAGAAAGGGTAGAAATTGGTTCGCTAGGTGGAGCAGGAGCCAAGTTCCAGCCGTAGGTGCCAGGACAAGTACAAGTGTTGTATCACGAAGGACTGCTTGATTCGGCAGGTAGTCTTGGCAGTGTCTCGCTGGGAGTGGCTGTTACTGTTCGAATTGGGAAGTGATGCATTTTCCGACGCACTCCAGCATGCGTGTATTGTCTGGGCCGGAGGTGCTCGACGCTGGCGGCAGCGAGCTCGTTGCTGGTGTTGGAGGTGTTCGTCGCTGGTGAGAGGTGGTGGGAGGTGCTGGTGGCAAGAGATGTTCATGGACGGCGGCAAAGGGTGCTCGTGGCTGGCGGGAGGAGTTGGCGAAGATGAAGTTCAGGTTGCGGAGATCGGTGATCCGTGGGCGCACGGACGGCCTCTTCCTTGCATTCGAATCACATTCAAACACATGCTCACTTTCTCGTCACAACCAACTACCTCGGAGCCACTCGTCTTCAGGTTCTATGCGGCCGAGGACATGGTCACGACTAATCAGCAACACGACATAGAGATCTTCCGAGGAGAACCTCAAGGCGAGAGCCGCGAACATGAACACAATGGCTGGATCCTAAACAGTTTGTCCAACTTGGTGGCTCCAAGTCGCAAACGCGAGAGACTCCAGAGCTCATCGCCGTCGGTCAAGTACTCCACTCACTGACGATGGCGACGCAACCTCACAATTCCAGCAAGCACCGTCGAGCATATCGGTCGGTACCTACAACGGTTGATATTAGCATAAAAACTCGAATGGCAGCACGGCGACTTTGCAAGTCTCTATCAACACTGTCGCACCAATCATCAAAAACACTGCGAAAGCTAAGCGGTGGGCCATCCTCGGATCTTATTATGCTTGGGACAGCTACAACGATGAGATCCACCATGATGAAGACGACAACGGTGCCCTGATACCCGCGCGCCTCGGCAGGAGTACCACCGGGGCTGGTATGGCGGGCAGCAGCCGATGTTTCCAGTTCATTACCCCATTGTCCATCTGCAGATCCGGCCAGCTCGATTGATGGGGCAGAACTTCCGCTACAATTTCAAACGCCCCTACATACTCTCCATACGCCGCTGGGCCGCCGCGACTTGCCCGCGACTGCAAGATATCTCCAGCACTCACTCATTGAACAAGCTATCGCTCTGACCGGCGCCAGTCTCATCGACGAGCTGTACGTCATGCAGCAGTAGAAAGAAGCGAATGTTCGATTCTGATGGGCAATTTCTCGCCTGTGGTCTGGCCTCACCGCAACTCAAAGGTACAGGACTAGTCGCGAGTCGCTTAACACAACGACGATCCTCCTGGGCCCACTTGGAGACGGCTATCAGTATGCCTATACCAGCTGTAGCCAGCTGTTTTGCCCACCACACCGTCGCGTGCAACTAAAGAACGTGTAGCGTGGTGGGTCGAGTTGTCGCGCTTCGTCACCATCCTGTACTCGTCGCAACCGCATGAAGCCAGCAAAACCGCCGGAACATCGGCTCAGCCAACATCAGGCGGTCGAGTTAGAGAAGAATGTCTGGAATCTCTGGGACAATGGCAACGACGCCATTGTAAGTGTCGCTCCCGCTTCGTAAGCATGTCCAGTGCTCCTCAGCCCCAGTACGGTATTCTTCGCGATGATTCTAGCCGCTTTCGGGAACCGCTCATCTGGCCTTGGAACCACTATCCACGATTTGAGCTGTTTCAGTTGCTCAGCATCTGTGAGAGCATTCGTGGATGGGATTTGTTGGGCTCGCTAGAAGCCCTCCAGATATGCCCGGGGCAAGTAGTGTGAGCCTGGAAAGAACTTGCGCTGGATACGCAACCCCCGGGCTTCATCGAATCCGACTTTCATGACTCCGCCTCGCAAATCGACGGTATGGACTTGATGAAAACGAGTCACATCTTCCGAGCACAACAGCAACGAACCAAACGACATATCACCTAATGGTCGACTGTGCAGCTCAGACGTAAGACCCGAACGCCACTCAACGATTCCACAAGCTAGACAGGAGGGCGTTGTAAGCATGGGTGAGCGCGCTGTCCGGAATCTGGCGGGCTAGGCAAACAATAGACCGCGCAACAAAAAGCCATGACGGCCCAGAAAGATATGGAGGTTTTGAAAGACGAGGTCAGTTGTTTCTACTTAGACCGTCTGTCTTCGCATGTCTCAACAATCATCTTGCGCCTAGACTCTAGCTTAAGATTCGCGACTCTTCCTCCGGACACAACAAATACTAACACCTATCTAACTCCCTAACTACCGGTTTTCCGACGGTGTAGAAGCTGCTGTCGCTCCGCCACCCTAATACGCAGTCCGATTTTCGCGCTGAGTCGAGGAGCTCTTCACCTGGTTCGACGTTATGACTAGCACCGTCGACGACCGCGAGGTTCAACCTTATCCTTGGTGCTATAGAGCACACTTCACTAGCTATAACGGCCGCTTCTTCAAATACACCACAACGTTGTAAAAATGACAACACTACAGCCACTTCCTCAGTCGCTACGAGATGACGCAGTAACGATGATGATGACGACTTTCAATATCTACGGTAAGCTTACCGAGCTCACCTGCGAGCCTCTCGATGGCAGTCACTTTCATCTAATTCGCACTATTTTCACATGCTTCATAATCCGACGCACTCGCCCCTAGTGCCGGCACTACTTGAGCTTCTCCAGTTTCTGGAGCTATTGATCGCTTAGTTGTTCAACCCCAAGTAGTGCTTCCACTCCGCAGTCTTTACCATCTGCTTCAACCCGGGCTTAAACCTTGCCGTACACATGCCACGGCATGGGCATATCCATACTTCCCACATCAGTGGTGACGCTACACTTAAGCTTATCCACCTCCTGCCCGCCAGCCCGACTAAGAACCGCGAAATACAGACACGGGGAGAAGGGGTGTGCCTCTACCATCCCCGCCCTTGAGCCCTCTACATCAGAAGAGCGATACTGACGATGACGACCCGTTCCATGCGGCCCGACCGAGAATCGCGCAATTTAGACACGAGGCACGAGGAAACATGTGCCTTTCGCCTCTGGGCCCTCTGCATCGGAAGAGCGATATCTAGTACTGTTGTCAACCTCGGCGTACAGTCGACTCGATATACTGTCGTCCGTGACCTCGATCGATTTTCGCACTCCGTCGACGTTCTAGCTGATACACACGTAAGTGATCGCATCCAAGATGGTGTGGTTTACGATGATCCACATAGTGACCGCTCAGATCGTCGGTACTCTATGCGCTCGGCGGCACCTACATGGCTGGGAAGTCGCTCTCGCGGCCAGCTAGCCTGGCGTTCAGCATTGACATGGCTCCGGTCTCATACGAGTCTGGGATCGCGATTCCCATCGCAGCCCGGCTTGGGGGCTTGCAGATCTCCAGGTGCTTGCAGTGGATGTGGTAAACTTCGCCGTTCTCCTCGTGGTTGGTCTTCCTCCCGATCATGATCCCATTCTCCTGCATGAGCGCGAGGGCGAGCGATCCCGTCCTTATGGAGGACTCCCCGGTCAAGCTCCCTGGTGTGTTCGACAACGATACCTCTCGCTCAACGGCGCTATCACCACTGTCGAACAGGAACGTGCCTGGCTGCCTCTGAGTGTCCAGGATGGGTTTGGTACCAGTGTACGACTCTATGGAATTGCTCGTGGACCTAGGGAACGTTCTCTCCAGGCTGTTTTCCAAGTGTACGAAACCCACGTAGGCAACTCCACCTTCGCAAAGTGCTCCCCGAGACTCCTCTTGCCGTCCTTTGCGGCTGGCCGAATCCAAAAGCTTCCTCTCCTGTCCCTGCACTGTCATGTCGTCAGATACTTGCTGGAGCGCCATCTCAAGTCTCTCTTTGTGGCAGATGACGATGTTAGAGCGCATTCTGCCGTCTCCCTGGGTCTTGTCGAACATCTCCTCCACAATCCCGACCACATTGACTCTATTGGGGGCAGTTCGAAGACTCAGTCTGGCGGCAAGGTAATGTCATTGAACTGTTTATCAACCGTGACACACTCTGCACCTCACGCGGGAATTCAATGTCACTCTTGGTTTCGGACACGTCGTCACCCGGTTCGCCACACGCACCCTCACTAACTTTCTTGGACTTTTCGTGTCAATTTTCGAACTCACAACACTGACCTGAACGAGCTCACCTTCAAGCTCTCAGCATCGTTCTTGGTCGCGGTTGAGCCCTCCATCTCCCGCACAGGCGTACTCACGCTCGACGTCGGACTTGTCGGGCATTTCGCAAAACCAGCCGGGGTGTGGAGATGCTCGTATGTTCATGGTCGATGCTTATGTGCTGAGTCATCGAGGTCTGAGGAAGGACCGAGCGGAGGGTCTCCCGAGGGCGTGGGATCTGGGTGCCCCTTACGGCGTCCATGTTTACGTATTGAAGTATAGTCTGTACAATGACATCGAAGGAAACTCGGGCCATCGATTAAAGTGTAAGAACTTGGTTTATCGATGATATCGCACCTTATGCTAACGACCGGTAGAAACGGAAACCTCGGCAATATGTCTGCGCTGGATTGCTTCGTTCCTCACACGAGATCCCATTCTTTAGGTTGGCAGAACGTTATGGTGAAGCCCAAGTAGGAGTGGAAACCGGAGAAAAGGTCTTGAGCCGAACGATACTCGCAGGAATTGCAGATGCAACGTGAGCCGCCTGCCAGCCTCACGCTGAGCTCTAGTATCGAGCCGAGCGAAGCTGCTACATCCAGGTCTAGGAGGGGGAGGTCAAGGAAGAGAAGAATATGGCGATGTCGTCTCTACCTAGAGGGAGCGGAAGAAGGTTGTAGAGAGTCATGTCACGGTACATCGTTCGGAAGCAGGAGGTTGTTTAGCGCATAATGGTAGAGGGGCGGTGATTTCGAACGCTAAAGACGAAGGGGCAGAGGACTTTGAGCGTCGTGGGTAGAGGATAGCGAAGTCGGTGGTGAGACGTGACCAGGCTGTGAGGGTGGGTGTACTCCGGGCCCCAACTCCGAGAACCTGAAGGGTATGCTTGCTGTACGGCCACGTACCCCTCCAGTCCCTCGCTCGGGCAGTAGTCTGACGCTCTAAGCAGATCAACGATGGCAACTCAACCAGCCTCCGTCGTGCTTCGAAGCCTTCTCTTCAACGCCACCTTACCTAACCAGCACATCTACTTGTCGTCGCCATCGACTTCGTCCACATCGGAGAGCGAGCGACATGATGATGGATCAGGGCGGCCTCTGCTCCCTCTCTCCTGCAGGAGCTCCGGTCAGATGCGCATCTTGCCTCTCTCCTGCAAGAACCTTAGCCCGATACGCTTGCTGCCTCTCTCCAGAAGGAAGTCCGGCCAGATGCGTATGCTGCTTCTGCAGCAACTCCGATCAAATGCGCAAGTATCTGCCGGCCAATCTGGCAATCTTGCTAAAGAAATCACAAGTCAGTGCTAGCGCAGCGGAGCGGACAAACGGCGGGGTGCCAATATTCCACACCTACTAGACAACGTCGACATTCCATCACGCTTCCCTCCATATCTTCGGAATCCCATTATGATCCCACCAACAGCGTCGGAGCCTTATCACTCTCCCACCCACAACGTCGACATCTCGGTCGTACGACCTTCACCTCGCATTCGGTCACTTCTGTCAACTTCTCGTCAGCGGCGTGGGCGAATCAATGGCGATGCTCGAGATACTGAATGACTTGGTCGCCAGTGAGGAAAGAACTTTTCGCCAACTCCAGCAGAACGTCATCAATACTTCCAAGCTCATAGACGACTGCCAGGCGCTCGGGATCGTGACCAAGCGGACCGACGCGGATGCGATTTGTCCGCGATCAGGAACATGACGAACGAGCCTTACAGCAGGTAGATATCGAAGGACAACGGCATCAAGCTGAGATCTGGGTCGTAGTCGGGGATCTCGTTGATGGCTTCGATGGGCAGGACGACATGATCGGTGGCGAAGATGAGCGGATATGACGAGATCAAGAGGTCGTTGTCATCGAGGAGTTGCAACGGATCCCATTTGCCGCTAAGCAAGATATAGAGCCTGTGTATCAGGTAGGTGGCGAAGCTCGAATCGGAGGTAAAGAGATGCATGCTGGCCTGATTCCCGAAGAAGGAGAGGGCGAGAAGAATTTGACGAAGGTCACTTTACCATCAGGATAAGACATGGACTATGTCCTAGCTGTCGAGGCAGATGAAAGACCTCGTCGTTGCGGATGTCGAGTTCTCAAACAAGGAACGCCGACATCAAAAGCAACAGAGCCAAAGGCTACCATGCCAGCATAAGCACCGAGCAGCCAGAATATCATCTCCACGGCTGGGTTACGGGCAACAAACGCTACGCTCTGAATCTTACGACTATAGCTCTCGACACGAAGAGGGCCGCCCTTCTGCCTCGTAGCAATAACGAAGGACCAACCCTTTTTGGTTCCAAAAGTCCTGTTGACGTAGGCGAACGGTGCTCCAATGTACCCGGCATCATCTACAAACTCAGGAGAATCTATACCGAGCGTCCGTCCAACGAACCTAGCACTACGTCAATGTCAGGGTAGACCGCCGAACGGCCGACGGCCCGACTACGGCATCATCTACACACCGAGGAGAAACGACATCGCACAGCTGAAGGCTCAACGGCAAGCCGATGGTACAAGGGCTGAAGCCTGACGCGCTGGTCTGAGCACCGAGTGAAAGGAAGACCATGCGGCTGGGTCATGGACGAAGGAGGACAGGGCACCATTATGGCAAGCAGAGCTTTCCGCATGGGGATGGATGGAGAGAACGTACGCTTCGCCGTGCAATGTTTCAGAACTCTCACCACGAAACCGGCCGAGTGGGTCGAGATGGCAAATTGAGCGCCTGCTCCTTCACCCTAGTCGCCAAGACCGTGGTCGAGCAGGTGTGATGATGCAACTAGGAGTGGGCTGTGCGAGGTCAGCTTAGGCGATGGATGTCTAAAGTATGCAAGAGGCGAAGGCGGAAGAGGGACAATGGAGTCGGCATCCGAGGTGTCGACGGGAGGACATTCCAAGAAGATGGCATCGTGGTTGGATGAGCCGCTCACCGACGTTGCTGCTGTCCCGTTTCTTGCACGGGCTAAATGCGTAACGCGATCGGGGCGCAGGCGAGCCAGTGCGGGACAAGAACAATGGTAGTGGGTAGTAGAGGTTGCAGTGGGTAACTGTACCACACTTTGACCTCTGTCGCATGAGGTTCATATCTGCTTCTCGCCAGCTCATCGCAACCAGGGGGTGATCGGCAGCAATGCTCGTACAATTGGTTGTGAACTGCTTCAGGGTAGCGAGCCGCTCCGTACTACTGCAATAACACCAGCCGCCTTAACCTATGTATCAACTGCATCTGCATTGGATGGCCGGGAACGAGCTGATGGACAGTGTAGGTATGGTTAGAGGTGCCGCAAGCACTGCCCGACTCAAAACCGGGTAGGCCAGTAGGGCGTGGCCTGGAAGCTCGACCGCGATGGTTGAGAAACACTAGGATCCCCGGTTACGAATCACGGAGTGTAGCATCCTGCGAAGCGAGGACGCAGGTTTCTGCAACATTTTCGGATGTACACATAGTAATGATCTCCGCTTATGCCTTTCTTCCCGGGACTCGCGGTCCTCCGTCGTACCAACCACGGATGCCCCCTCGCTTAACAGGAACAGCACCAACCTGACGGCAGTTAGCAGAGCCCAGCACATCCCGTCTTTTGACTCTTGCTTATCCAGGCGGGCGGGCTGTCTTTCACCATGCAACATCGGCCAATCACTCCACCTGCGGAAGCTATTCTACGTCAGATTGTGGAGCTTTAGGACACGAAAGAAACAATGCACGCTACTTCCTAAATCGGTCACTTCTTCCCACGTGAAGTGCCCTTGTCGCGCTTAGCTCTCAGGTAGAAGGCTTCGTAGATAGTGGCGGTCCTTTTATGTCGTTACACATCGCGTTCCTTCGCGGGTCTGTCTAGGGAGAGATATCACATCCACAAATCTGCCGAGAATGATTAGACTAAGCCGCGACCGATGTCAACGTAAGGTTCAGGGATGGATGCGGGTACATTGCTAGTGAGTGGGTGCAGGTGAGTCTCGATCCCTACGGGCCTGCCCCCTCGCGCAGCATCTCAGGTCGCACAACCTCAATATAGGCCGCATATGCGGACTCCTCCCCAAAAGTGAGCAGCTGTTGACCGTACGATGTTTTCTGGAATGTCCAAAGCCACAGACATCGAACAAACTTTTCAAAAGGCAAGTCCTATACGCATTCGTAGTGTCGCAAGCTACCGTATACCCGATGTCGAAGCGAAGCGAAGCTCTAAAACACAAAATCAACCTTAGGCGCTCGGACCCCATGCGACTAGCGCAACGCATCGTGGCGAGGTGGAGCGATGTATACAGCATCCCTTCCGAGAGATCGGTAACCTATGATAAGTGTAACCGTCCGGCATGAGCAACATGCATACATCGAACCCCTGCGCAACCAATCTATACGAGAAAGGCAGACGCCACCCGCAGCTGACCTTCCGATATTGTCGTCGACATGGCCAAGCGACTGAAGATAAAACCGCAATCTCTCAGTGCCGAGCAAACCCGAATTTAAGCTTGAGAGGGGCGTTAAAAGTTGGACAGGACGCTCGTAGCACTCGATGTGTTCTGTCCCGCTCGACTCTCCCTCTGACTTCTCCGTACCACGACGGCTTGATCTTTGCTGTCGTACCCTTGGGCTTCGATTCGACACCACTTGATCACCCCCAACCAACGAAGGCAACGTAACGCAATGAGTCACCGGCATCAATTCCGTTGCCACGGCACCTGGTACTTCATCAACATTGTCGACGACGAGAGATACGACGTTGATCTTGACGTCTTTCATGCGCAACTCCCGGTCGGCCCTCTTGACGAAGACGCCCTTCTCGACCTTCGAGACGTGTACGACACAGCGGCACTAATCAACGACCAACACACCTGCAACGTCGTAGTCGATCGCGTTACGCACCTTTTGAGAACCGTTTCGCTGCAATCTCAGCTGGAAGATGGCCAACAAAGCGGCCTGTCCGCGATTCTGGAGTCAGTTTTGAACGACCACACGTCCAACGCCCGTGCCAGGCCATTTCTGAAGCTCACCCAGTCGGCCCTTCCTTACTTTGGCTCGTGGTTGAAGGACACCCAGACCCGCCTTGCCATGTTGCACTCCATGTACAGCGATATCGAGGTCTCCGGCACGCAACAACTGGAGGAACTGTTCTCGCGCGCCGCTCGCGGCGAATGTGTGTTCCACGACGACTGCGATGAAAGCCATGTGTGGGGTGTTCCGGCTGTGCTGACGATGGATGGAAACGTTGGGCCGGGTGGTCAGTTGTTAGAGCGCCACTACACCGGTTTCAGTTCGATGTTCGGAGGCTGGGATGATCCTAACATCGAGGATGCAGAAGAGCTGAGCTGGCCGGAAGCGGAGAGTGTGGACGATGAAGGTTTCTGTAGCGATTGAGAGATGTCTAGCTGGGGCGTTGATATACGCGAATACAGGTGCCTTGTTTTCTGGTGTTCAAGTGAGCTGTTGCATACATGTACTGCTACCCTAGATCAAAGTGCCGTAGGAACAATGATGATGCGCTAGATCACAACAACAAGTGTACATACCACATCTAAGATGTAACTGGGTCAGCTAGTCGGCTGACTTGAGATGGCTAGCTGGATACAACGGCGCGACTGTGTTGGAGCGGCTTCGACCACAAGATGTTCTGAATGCTGCATATCAGCGTTCCTTTCAAGGCCCCCACCCAGGTTTGCATTCCTTGGTCCGGATTCAAAACACGATAGGCACCCTGTGAAATTCACACCGCAACAACAAGCCCAGCTGTTGTGCCTTTGCTTCACGTGCCGAGGCTATAGCACTTCGAGGCATCATTCCAGACACAAGATCGACAGCGTCCGATCCAACTGTCACCGACGCCTAGCCGACCCCAGCCTTGTGCGACGCAACCAGCCCAAAGACTTTCCGCCACAAAGTTATTGGCCACGGCTTCGGCGACAACACCGAACTGCAGGTGCAATGCAATCTGAGGGTGCATTAGCGAAATGCCAGGGGCGCAGAGAAAGTTCCAACGCAAAATTGCTCGTGCGCCCTCATGAACACCCAACCACTGCGCTGGAGATGCGTATGTCAAGGCAAAGACACAAAGAGGCAAGCGACGGTGAGACGGACAGTAGATGGTTTCCTTTTCGTTAGGGCGTGACCAAGATCAAGATCAAGATCAACACAGCGAACCATTTCCCAGATCGACGTCTTCCTTCCCCACTCCCACTGAGCCGAAGAAGCCTTCGAGTTTGATCCAATGTCTGCCACCCTGCAAGTGGGTTCCTGGCGCCCTTTACAGCCTAACACGCACACCACAAAGCGCTGCGTTCGTTCCGGGCGATGTGCCTCTTCAAGAGAGCGCCACTGGCCACCGAATCAGTTTCCGTGCAGCAGAACAGACTCGTTGTCACAACATACCTCTCGGATTCCTTGCCCGCCGCCGCCACAGCGGGGTAGACAACCTTGGAAGACGTCAGACGTGTTTAGCATCCCCTAAATATTTGCAACAGCATGCTCGCCGCTACTTTCATGGCGAAGATCGGTCCGGGACGGTGCACTAGCTCTGCTCAAGTTCAAGCGGTCGTCCAAGCCATCTACGATAGACAATGTCTGGAAGTGTATAGTAGGTCGAGCTTGCTTCTCGACGAACGCCAGGGTTAGATAATAGTTAGACACCGTCAAATTGCTGCCACCCCAAGGCATTCTCGTGGTTTCCAGACCCTCGTTCACGTAACTCCCAACGTCGACGCTACCAACCCTGAGGCATGCGCGTCGCTTAGCTGCCTACAGCACATTCCGTTCGGGGTGCTCTTGTTCTGGGTGTACCCTTGGGCATTCCCGCGACCGACATCGAGCCCCTTTTGGGCACCTCCTGTATTGACAGGTGATGAGTGCACGGATGCTGCAGGTATTGCAGTTGACGGAACCATCGCACTGGCGGCCTGTCGTCAAGCAAAATTCGCAGGAGAGACTGTGGGAGCCTGACGAAGAGCCTGCCGCATCGCGGATAGGTTCTGCAGGAGCAGCTGTAGTGGAGCGACTGGGCTCGCTATAAGGTATCGTAGCTAGTAGTACGAGCTACTACCGTTAGCTCGGTGAAGAGGGTAGCGTAGCTGTTGACTTGCCTGTGCTGCCAGACGGTCACACTCTATTCGTTGGTCCGCAAGTTCTTTGGAAAGCTCTCGAAACTTGCGATAAAATGCGTCCGAATCTTCCTTCTGTGCCGCCTCGAGGCTGTCGATCCAGCCGCGAAGTCGCTCCGCCTCCATCGTAAGAGCGGTGATTTCCAGCTCCTTCTCTATGAGCGTAGACCGGTACTTCTCTTGAGCAGTGGCTTGGTTGTCGCGATCGGTACGAAGACTGTCGTTCAAGCGTCGAAAGTGTTCCAGCTGTCTGCTTATGTCACCTACACCGGAGTCTGTCTCTGTTGTCATAGCGCGGAAGTCCTGCTGCTCTTGCGCGAAAGTCGACTGAGCCTGGGTAAGTGCCAATTGGAGACTGTACGTCCTCCGTAGCTGCCGGTCTCTGTCGTCAAGGACTCCATCGTAGACAGAGTCGAGCTGTGGTAGAAGCTTGGCTACGTCTTCGGCATGACGAAGTGCTAAGCGGATCGTGGACGCCAGCGACCCGGGATGCGTCGGTGGGCCTGAATCTTCTTGGGCGCGATCTCGAAGGATCGGGCTTCCAGGGGGATATGGGGGGGCTCAATCCGTATGGGGGGCTCGATCCGCCGATGCTGGTTCGCACTGGTGGTCTGGCGAGGTTACGTGGAACGGCTAGTCCTGCCATGCTGTTGAACGCAGACCGTCCGTTGCTGTCCCGAGAGATTGCTCTTTCGCCGAGCTGGTAGGTAGACACTTTGTCGCTCATTGTAACAGACTACATGAGTAAGGAAAAGTGTAAGTGAATCCCGAACAGCCGCCGCGAGCCACCAAAACCCAGAAACTTACATCGGCCAAAGAAACTTCCTCGCGCGAGAAAGAGAACGTCAGTGTGGTGCGTTGGCAAAGACTGGGGCTTTCTGCACGCCTAGCATTACCAGCACTCACTTTGGCCTGCCGCAAGTCCATGCTGAGATTACGGCCATCACAGCGCCTTCGAGTTCGGTTTGAACAGCAAGGGCACTAAGCTCGAGGCTTTCGGCGGCTGGCTCGAATGCTCTGAATGCTATTACACCGCCACGTGATCGCTGCTAGCAACAGACGTGCCGAGCTCCGAAGAAGATGGAGGACGACAGAAATGACAACCATGACTTGAGTGGTGTCGCTAAGCGTCTTGGAACAAGGCGAGCTCGATTGAGCGAATGTGGCAACGCAGGATGCAGGAGGACGGGGAAGACGAGATACATAGTCACGGGAAGCAGGAGGATGTTTGGTAGGCCCGCACAGCGCCGGTTGCTTCAGACATGGACAGCTACGAGGCTTTGTAGGGCTGGATGGAGAATGTGCGATTCGATTGATTTGATCCTGCTCATTGTGTCAACGGTGAGAATGCGCCGCATGTAGTATTCGTCGAAAGCAAGCATTCGTAGTTGGTGCGAGTCACAATCACGCTTCCTGGGATTCTTGTACTTAAATAGCTCGAGTGAAGTGAAGTGGAGTAGAGTGGAGTGGAGGTCGACTTGCGCTAGCTCCCTTTTTAAATTCACCCAATCAGAACACGAAACGGAAAAAAAGGCAGCAAGGCTGCACCCCCATTTGTTCTTAACGCAAAAATCGGGGGTGCGGGAGGACGCGAACTAGCGCCCAGCCTCTTGCAGCCAATAGCTGACCAACTCTGAAACGAGCCTTACCTTCAACACCGCTGCTGTTGGCGCGAACCGTCAGGTGACTAGTAGGCGGTCGTTAAACTCATCGACGACCTCCTTCGCCTCACCGAGAAGCTCGAGCTACGCCACGTCACCTTTCCACAATAGAAACAACTCGAGGGCTATCACCTCCTCTAGCGGTCCGCGGCTTGCTTTCTCTCTTGCCGGCTTGGCTTCCGACAAGTACCGATGAAACATTCCAACCACAACCTACACATCAACTCGCCCGTGGCACCTAACCCCGGACCGCGAAGAGCTTGGGAGGCTTGCAACTCGGAACCTCAGACTAGTGCGCTGTTCAGTCTGACTGTAACACACGGACCGAGGCGGCGTGGTGATGGACATGCGGTACATGGGGTCGGCGATCGATCCGCCGTAGTTGATCCCGAAGCGGCCCCAATCTTCGTATTTGGTTGTTCTAAGGCGCGCAAGGACGTTGGGGAAGTCGATGAGGAGTGTGAACGACCAGGTACGGAGAACGTGGAGTGCGAAAAACCTGGACATAGTGTGTTGGTGCAGACCTTCTTCTTTGTCGGCATCGTTTGCACTAACTATTCGGCCTAAGGTTCGTAGCAGTGTCCGCACCTACAAGAGCTGCGGCGAGGAAGGCTACATCTCTAAGGAGTGCGCGGAGCTACGTTGGATTGAGAATGTAGAGTGCAAGGAGAAGTGACACACGTACGAGAGGTGCCCGCTCCCATGGTATGGGGCCCGCTGAGGAGAAGGTGGTGGTGGTGGTGGTGGATGGTACGGCGGCTGTTTGTGTTGATCTTGGATGCTCAAGTGGCACACAACAATAGCATAACTGCGATGGCTTACTCCACGGTCGCGGTGTCCTACGGAGCTTAGATCATTGACATAATATGAAAGAAGCACGTCAAAATCTCAAATCATATATGCAGCGAGGTATCCACCCCAAGCTCCGCTTCGTCAGATACACAAGGATACATTAGACCACACTCCGCCACTCTCGAGGATGTAGCTCCCTCCCACTCCAACTACCTCCGCAGCGTTCTATGCCGCCTATCTTTCAATCTCTCTAGCTCGCCGAACCAAATCATGCTCCAATCGCAACGCTTCTTGACTCCATCTACCTTCCGTAGTCTCTTAAACATTGCCTAGACGATCTGCTTATGCCTATGACTTCTGCTCCACCGACTTATTATCGCATGTTATCCTAATAGGTCACCCTCAGCGCCGCCACCCCTGTAAGAAGAAACTGCTCTGCTATGCTGTCATTTGAAGCTGCTTTTTCGTCTGGAGTGTTGTTCTAGTACTGGACAGCTTCACGAAGTGGACGGATTGTATCTTCGCGGAGGAGCTCGTAGTCCGCATTTAGGTACTCCTCTGTATGAGCTCAGTCAGTATCTACCACTCGGAGAATCGACAGAACAAGTACTCACCTTGGGAAGCCCATGCTCCTTTTGGCCGGTTGGTGGCAACTTCGTCGTTGCTCGAGCTGTTGGAGCCGCTGCCGATGTCCGTATCAAGAAGCTCTGAACTCCGGCTCTCCACAGCGGCAGTTTGCTGCCACTTCTTCCGTCGAGAGTTGAATGCCTTGTACCTGTCCCCCAACATCGCGAAAGGAGACGATACCCATGGGTGCAGTATCAAGCTCGAGAGTCACTTGGTAATATTTCTAATTGCCCGTACCACCGCAAGGCACGACACGATAGTCGAGAAGGAGTACTGACATCCAAGCGATGAGATCGTACCAAACGACACCGCGTCTGAAGCATGCGCTGCCGTCCTGCCTTTCGGATCGCCGGCTCTGCATTCTAAAGAATCTTCAGCTGACGTGTACTGAGAAGGGCAATGGGGAAGGAAGATTGATGCAGAGGGTCTGCGCCCGGGTTCAAAGTCCAAGGCAAGGAAGTAAGACACGCGCAAAGCACGGCGATTGGAACAGGGTGGTGGCGAAGCGCGCTGAGATGGGGTGAGGACCGCCTCCAGGGCTTGAGAGACTTCTCGGGGTATTGTTATCTCTTTCTTCAGACTGCTGGACGAGCTTGTGGAGGAAATGTGACCCATGCCGTGATCTTGTAGGAAATGTGGCCCATGCCAGCTAGCACTCTGTCGGCGGTGGTCAGCCAGAGGTCGACGCTGCGCCTTTTCGATGCGCGAGTAGCTCATTTTGAGGTAAGGCGCGCATAAAGATGCGATCAACATCAAAGAAGTGCACAATGGCATCGATTTCTTCTCGTCGCGGAATCATGTAGAGAAGTTCCTGGACTGTCTGAGCGCTGATAGTGTAGCTGTCTGTGACGCCATGTCTTGCAAAGACTGAGAGTTGGATGGACTGAGTGGCAAGCTCCTCTAGCTCCTCTAGCTCCTCCAGCTCCTCTACCTGTCCTACCTCGTGTGAGTAAGGTATTATGCCGAAGTCCCTAACTGCGCCGTTACCTCAAATCGCGAGTTGCAGATGGCGGGGAGTGATGCGCTTGACTTTGGGTATTTGGCGGGATGATGCGCTTGGGGGTCAAAATAAGCTCCTCATCGCCTCGGATCGCGAGTGGTAGGCGGCGGGGGTGAGGTAGTTGATCAATTCTCACGTCTTCTCACATAGCTGTTGAGAAGTTCCCGCTTCCATTATCGTCGTCGGATCCGAAGTCGTCGCTGTATAGCATAGGGCTGGCTGTCGTGCATCGCCATCGGTAGGTAATGCTAATGGTGAGAGTGTGGCGGAGAGGGATCCTTGGAAGATGTCGTTAGTGGCGGCGGTGACGATAGTGAGGTCTGTAAAGGGTGTCGAGGATGGGAAAGAGAGAGAGAGAAGGATGCACCAACTCAGAGTATCACATTCCTTAGGCATTGCAGCCTCAGGCATCACAGCTTTTTGAAAGACACGTGCCACAATATCATCCAGATCATAAACACCCGACACCCGTCACGCTTTGTCACGTACTTCTTCTTACTGCAGAGATCACACGCGGATCTGTGAAGCTTCATCAAAAATATCACGTCCACGCGGCGCTCACGGGCCTTCTCAGCGCAAGTGAGAATGGCTCAGTCACATCTCGTGCAAACGATGACCACCACCTTTCGCACCTTACACTAGAGAACACCGACTACCTCGCCACCACACCACAAAATGGCTGCGACTTCGACACTTCAAGTGAGAATCACCCGGCCGCTCTACCCAAGGGACACACCACCACGATATCATGCCCAAGCCAACCGAATACCCCATCAGGTCCTAGAGACGTGCCCGCCATAGGAGGAGGGCGAGAAGAAGAAGCGCACGGTAGATGGTGAGGCGAGAAGAAGAAGCGTACGGTAGATGGTGGGGCGAGGAGAAGAAGCGCACGGTAGATGGTGGAGCGAGAAGAAGAAGCGCGTAAGCCAGAAGGTCAGAAAGAGGACTGTGTAGTGGATGTAGTGTCCGGGGGGAGAAGAAGACGCGCACGATGACATATCGCTGTCGTCCAATACCATGTCTTCGTGAGGAGGTGCTAGGCACGGACAACGCGACTTCGCCTCCACCAAGAACGGAGCAAACTTGAAGAGTCTAATCAAGGAGGGCACCGACAACGCGACTTTGGCGGTCAAGATAGAGAACCAGGGCGACGGTGCCCGCAAGACCGAGCTATATGCCCGCAGCATCGTTGGAGCGACATTTCACCTGTGCCGGTTCGGGTAGCTTCAAGCTCAACAACGACCAAGACAGGGTGATCAGCCACATGAAGGCAGATTTGGAAGAAGTCTTAGCGCACTCAATCGGTCCCATAGGCCATCATCCCGTCAAACACCATGGACGAGCACCTTCCGTAGTCAAAGCGGCGCCGGCGTCCGGAAGGTGGTCGCTCATGGTGTTTGACCACGGCGTGACGCTACATTCGTAGATAAGATCTCAAGATCTCCAACCACCACCACCTTTCTCGTACGGTCCGGCCATCTCTTCAACCCGCAATCGGCTACTGATCTGCGCTGATGTGAATGCGGCCGGCACAAGCGAAGTCTCGCATCTGGCAGACCAACTGAATCATGTTCCCCATGAACTAAGTTACGCCTACTCGACTCCGAGATAACGACTTCTGCCCTCCTTTTTCATACAATTATGACGAACACACTCACTCTGACGAGACCCTCCTGATCAAGACTCCATTCCCCACCGATAACGACTGTCGATACCAACAGTGATCGCCTAGGGTGCAATGGGAGGCGATTGCAGAATGGCGGCATTTGGTAGCCTGACAGACTTTGGAATGCGCTTGGTAATATCTATCGCTTTTCTATAGTCGCGGGTTCATTTGTCGATCTTGGCCATGCCAGAAAAGTCGACGACCGTTCCGTCTACGGGTACCCGCGAGCCCTGTTCTTCCTCGAAGGCTGTGTTGGTGGGAACTGGTGCAGAGGCCGAGGTTTTGTTTAGTATTGATGGAGGGGTGGTGTGGAAAAGAGCTACAGATGCACGATTAGTCGACTCTGTTCTAGTGGTGTGGGGCGTCTTGGGGCCACTGCTTCGCAAATGGACTCACAACAGCGACTCTACCCGCTTGCAACGAATCCGAAGACAGCATCGGCAGACTGAAGGAGATCTACGGCCGCAGGCTGATGCTGAAGCAGGTATGCAAGGCTCGTAGCCAGCAGCATTCCCTCGCCTTGCTGACCAACAGGCAGCAGAAATCACCATATATCACCAAGCCAAAGGCTCAGTTCCAGCGACAACACATACAACATGTTGAGCATGGCGACGGAAGGACTCCGCTACAGCCTCGAAGCCAGTTTCCCACTCATCCATCTGGCCTCTAGAGGGAGACGCCAACGACAACGCAAAGCGATCTGGGAAGTCGAGTTCCGAGATAAAGGTGGTCCGCCTGTTGATCTGCGTGTCTGCTGGGAGAGACTTTGCTGAGTTGGAAAAGGAATCATGTCAGATATTACGAAGTCCGACTAGTCAGTTCAGCCTGTCGAGACTCCCTGTAATTAACCATACTTGATGGAAAAGAAATGGCGGCTGCCGGCAGGAGCCTTCTCCAGTTCTAGGATTGAACCGCGTAAGTAATATCCGAATCAGAAGACACCTGACCACTAACCACTCTGTCGGGGTGGAGCATTGTGCCATCTAGCACAGCAAGTGTGGTCCTATCGGACTCATAAATTCCTTCTGGCTCCGCAAGCAGGGTTCCGTCTGGCACACGAGCATGGTCTCGATAAGCATAGTTCCATTCGGTTAAGCATCGTTTCAAGCATTGTCCCGACGGGCTTAGCGACAGGCTCAGCTCAGCAAGTGCCGTCCTACTAGATTCGAGCATCTTTCTGTCCAACTTCTGGATCCGCAAGCGCCGTCCCGTCTGGCATAGCAAGTGTTCCAAATCACTATTACATTTCCTCCTGGTTGAATCCTACTACAGCGCCAATATGCGCACCTGGATCCTTCTTGGTGACTGACGATCTCCGAGACCTCCAGTCTACTGCGACCGCTGTTACTTTCCTCACCGGGTTAATCATTGTACCGCAAATTGCAGCTTCCTCATTGGCGACGCCGTAGGTGAGATAGTAATTACGGACATACGGTGGTTCCAGATGGATTAAGCGCTATCATCTTCCTATAGGAACCCCTACTTCGACTCTGGTCACGCTTTCCGATGGCGCTATCATCAACTTGCAGCCTTTAGCTCTACCAACGAGCTCTATAGGGTGCGTGGAATCATCACCACCACTGACAGCGCCGTCACTACAGGGGCAGGCATACGACTACGAATGTGATTACACTTGCTGATGGATCTGCAGTCACTTCCATTCGACCGAATGGCGCACACATCACGTGCCCTCCTTCAAGTGCACATTCATCGACAATGTCCCATTGGACGAATATCCCTGTCAACCAGTAATGGCTTGTTCGGTCGTATGGACTAGTATGGACTAAATTAGTCCATATGGATATGGACTGATATGGACCTGTCCATATGGACTGGTTTTGACGTTATAGCCTCTCTAAGTGAATATCAGTCTCGTCGTCCGGTGTTTCGTCCATTTGCTCGTCTGGTTGGCCATCAATTAGCTTAATGAATTGCTCGTCTATTAGACCACTCTTTTGCTAGTGTTTCAAGCACTTAAGACGTTTAATCAACGACGTAGACAACCGAGCTCGTGTCTATGAGATTGTCCGCCGTGTTCTACGAAATACACGCAAATTGCGGGTGTATCCGCATTTAGCCGAAGTTTAGCCAGCCAATCAGACGCTATCCTTTTTCTTACTCCTTCACTAATTTATATACTACGACTATAAGAACACGACTACGAACAGTAAGAACAGAGCTAATAACACTAGTCTATATAGACAGTCTATATAGATATGGACTAAGCTATATAGACTATGGACTATAGACTAATCAAATAGTCCATATTACATATAGACCGAACACGTATGGACCAAACAAGCCATTACTACTGTCAACACCTTAGTGTTAGTATTAAAGGGGAGCGGGTTTAAGTGTCGTCGTTCATATTGTGCCCCCGCGACTAAATGCTCGTAGTAGTGCTAGCTAGCTCTGCTCAGGCATTAGTAATGCTAAGTGTTAGTCTATATGGATTTAGTCCATACCTATATAGACTAAGTTTAACAGGTCTATACCTATACCTATATAGTAGTAGTCTATACCTATATATATCTATATGGATTAGTCCTCTTAGTAGTGCTACCTAAGGGGTGTTTAGTACAACCGTTCCTTGTCGTAGTATGTAATTTAGCTATAGAGTCGTTAATTTCAAGGCTTCTAATTAGCTAGCTAAACCTCGGTTCTTTAGATTCTAGACGACTTTTGATCTTCAACTCCCTTCATTAGGACAACAATAACATTAACCTATCAATTACGACGCATTATTATCGATCTAGACGCGCTATATACCTTCTACATCTACCCTACAACCTAATAACTTAATCTCAGTTACTTCTAGTCTCTCCTCGCCGCTAGGGACCCCCCTTCTACCCTCTACCGTTACAAATAGCTCCTAAGTACGTAAGAACACGAGGAAGGCCTATCTAGTATAGTAGTACGCTCGTAAGGCTATTATAGGTAATAAACTAAGGGTTGCGATATTAGGGAAGAGTACGCGGACGTTCTAGTACTATAAGTTCTCTAGATACGCCGACTATAGTACCCTTAGTACTATTACTACAAAGGGGTATATGGACTATATCTACGGCGTATAGGTAGACGACATAGAGCCTTTAAAGGTTACATAGAAGATATAAAAGGACCTTAAGTACTTTACGAGTATTTAAGAACAGAAGCGACGCGATGAGACTACTATTGCCGTAAGGGTTAGCCTTAAAGCGTATGCTAGTCTAGTAGTTATATAATAAGCCCTTCTACGACTTATTATTCACTACGACCTTCCTTTATCGCTCGTTGAGTAGCCGGAGGTTCACACCTTTATTAACGCTATCAATTATACTACGACAGACGCTATATAGTATATATACTAGACTACTACTAACCGCGTATTTAAGACGTTCAAAATCCGATAGTAGCAGCTTATACAGCGATTACAAGGCTCTTAGAGCCTCATTTACCTTACGACTAATACGTAGCACTCACCGAATAATAAGGAGCTATAATCGATAACTACGCACTTCGTCGATAGCGATAGTAAGCTCTAGAAGGCGTTATTAGGTCTACCGGAGCTCTATAATAGCTACGCTAGTAGTGAGGTAGCTCCTTACGTAATAAGAGCCTTAAAGCTATATAGTATTAAAGACTGAGCTAGATACATTACTACAGACAACGTAACGGCTAACGATACACTATGTCGCTGCCTCGGTAATAAGCTCGTCAATTAGACTCTAGAAGAGCGGCAACTACGCTATATCGGTTATATTATTAACCTCGCTATCTAAGCGTTCTTCTTTACTAAGGACAAGGAAGTAGTAGAGCTTGCTAAAGAGGATATAGCCTTATTACTAGAGAAGGTGTTATAGTAGTAGTTAGACGATAATAAGGTCGGTTAGATACGATAGCTAGCACTATAGAAGATCCTTTACTTCGTTACTACGCTCCGCTATAGTGACCGACTATTCAACGCCTTTAAGAAGGTTGCTAGTAAGCAAATTCGGAAGCTAGTTATTATACGGTGGAACAGCTATTATAGCACCTTCGAAGACGCTATTTAGCTCCGATACGTATATACTACCTTTGTCCTCGACTACAACGAACAACTCGGTAATAACGCTCTTATACGTAGTAACTAGAGCCTTATTAAGTAGACGGTCACCTTCTTACAGCCGTTTAAACAAGCTACCTTATAGTGCGAAGGCGACTATATTACACTCGATAAGGTATAGGTTTATATAGATATAATAAGAGCTTACTTTGTAAATAACAGAGCGTAGTAGATAGCTGTACGTAATAAGCCGTTCCTCGAGGCTATTACTACTAGCTAGTACGCCTTTAATAAATACTATAGCTAGATTAATCAGACTAGAGCCTATTTAGCTATAATACTCCTCTATCTAAAGCTCCGGAAGAGCTATCTATTAGCTACGTAGCAACGAGACTAGGTAAAGCCTAGTATTGAACGAGTAAGGGCTGTTTGGCTAGCTAGATACAAGAAGGAAGTAGCTCCTTTAGTAACCTCTAACACCTCCGACAAGCCTCTAACGGCCTACGACGAGTTTATAAATACTGTTATCGCTAAGTAGAGTCGTAGACGTAGTAGACTCGATGAATTTAATCGCTTTATCGACGGTACTGTCGATCTAATTATAGAAGGAGGTCTACTACAGTAGTAGCTTTAACCGTAGCAGAAGCGCTTATATCCTTAGTTGTCTGTAATAGTAATAGACGTACTTAGTTACTAGGCTATAAGCGCTAAAGATAAGCGTATATTCAGTAGAACAAGGCGAACAATCACATAGACACGAGCACGGCTATCTAGACTACTAATTAAGGCCTTAGAGTGTATTAAATACTAGCAAAGGAGCGGTCTAATCGACGAGGACTTTATTGAGCCAGTAGATGACGACGACGAGGTTCAATTTATGCCTGACGGCGACGACGAGGCTGACATTCACTTGTTATAGATCCATACCCATATCTATACCCATATGGACTAGCACGTGCTAGTCTATATGCTAATCCATACCTATACACCTCATTTAGTCCATATGGACTAACATAGCATCACTGTCAGGCATCGGAATTCGACATTCTATCAGTATTAAGACAGCCTCTTTAAGCTTGTACAGAGCCTACATAGGACAGCCGGGAGCGGAAAGATTTGGATTTGCGTACCTTTAAGTCTGGATATGACAGAATTAGCCAACACTGATCTCATCGCCCTTCGCATCGATATGGACTGCGACTTCTTCGCCTTCAATGCCTCCACCTCCTCCTTCAACTCCTCCACCTCGGCCTCCAAATTCCCTACCTTCCCCTTCAACATGTCGATCTCCTCCGATACCTCCTGTCCGACATATGCCTAGAGCTCCTCCATGTCTGTCTCTAGCTTTTCAACAACTCCATTCGGCCCCTCACTACCAGGCTCTCCAACACGAACCAACTCTTCGGTGCCCGTCTGCCCATCACCGGCCTTGCACGGGCTATAATTGGTTGACAGACAGCGTGCGCATTTCATAACTCCATCGCCCCCTACACGCTTACCCGCCGGATACACGATGCAATCCCACTTATTCTTCTGGCACCGATTGCATGGGTCTCCTGAAACCAGCCCGTCCCCAGTCAACATCTTCGCGATATGGGCCCACTGCCTCTGCGGCAGATCTTTCAGAATCATGAACTTCTCCCTAGGCATGTCATACCATTGGTTTGGCGCATTCAGAACATCGTTGTAGTCGCTAGGACCGATCAGTCCGGCAAAGGTACAATGGCAAGGGCATCCTCGTAACGACTTACCGAGGGGCTCGTTTCTTGAGCAGATCTCTCACTTCGGACTTCTATTTGCCTGACGACTAGTTCCGCGCTGCCTTCTTGCGTACTGGACTCTCCGATACTCCGCTGTCACCGTCATCAACCTCGTCCTCCTCGAAGTCGTCGACTTTGGAGCGCTTGCGAGATGTCATGGCTTGAGCGATGCTGTCGTATGCCTTCGATAGCTTCGGCATCGCGTGGCTATACCAACATTTAGCTGTATCGCGAGTTTACGGTGTCATTCGCACTCACGATATCTGAGAAGAAAAGGATCCAGAAATTTCAGATCCGCAATTTCACTACATACCGGACCGGCGAGGAAGTTTGATTTCGACCTTCTCGAATCTTCGCTCGCTCTTTGACATTGATCTGTCGTTGACTAGAACAATTTCACGAGCCAGGATTCGCAAGGTTCGTGATATCACATGCGTGGCGTCGGTTGATCGAAAGTAACCGAGCCGTACATAGCGGAATCTTCCCCTATCTATATGACCATGACTCTAACATCTTCTCGAGTAGTATAGAGATGCCTGGGCTAGTACATGTAATTAGCAGTCACTCGAATGGCAACATTGAAGCCTTCCACGCCCAACGGAAGATTCGGCGCACGGACCAACGCACAAACCGCACAACATATCCTCCTGGCGAGGCAACTCATATATCTCCTTTGCTGGCTTCATTATGGTCGGGGCTGCTATAGAGTGTCGTCTATAGTACGTATGGTCGAGACATCGCTCCTAAACATCGAGAGACAAATCCCGCACAACTCGGCTACCAAGCGCACAGATGGAGCATACTCACACAACAGTTCCTACGAGCTCCGCTAGTCGTGGCCTCATCACATTGGCTTGTTAGCCATCGTGGGCATCATCTGTAGCGTATAAGGCCAAAGAACAGATCTCAACCGTCAAATACCCGATCCACGCACAATCGCGACGCAGGCCGCACGGATATCAACCTGCCGCACAATCGGGACACAGGCTACACAGTTATCAACCTGCCTGCAAATCATTGTCTATCGCTCTGCTATGACACCACATAACAGCATGTTCCGGCTATAGGGCCTACATCATGCATTACGTCTCACGACGGTACGTCGCGGTGCCTCTCAGCAGCACAAATCTGCATCTATATATTCGTACTTGGACTGACTGCGTGCTTTGACAGCTTCAATCGCTAGATCTGCCGACGCGACTAGGTCGTTGGTGATGTAAATGAGGAAGTGGCTATAACAACGTCCTTTATCGCTGTTAAGCCTCACATTCCGGAAACCGGCCTGAAGCAGAGTATGCTACACTTCGACAAGGAGCTCGATGCCCGCCTAGGTATTGTATACGTCTTCGAGAAGGAAGTCAAGGCTATCTTCAAGAAGGACAATCCAAGCCACATCCAGCGTCCAGCATGGCCGAAGATCGAACCGTGTGTGACCGGCACACCAGAGATCTCTATACACTCAGAAGTCTCGATCCAAGGCTCATATGCGGTGATAGAGGACATCTGGCTCAACTTCATGAAGCCCGGTGCGAGGGCGTTGGAAACACGAAGGCTTTCGACAGTACGCCTGTATGCTATGGCAACGGAGGTGTTGGACAAGTCCTACAGCTCGATAAACATGGCGATGTTCTCAAGCAGTCGAATGCCAAATTTAACCAGCGAACCAGATGAGAGCTGGCCGAGTACCGCGCATTGATGGCATTCGAACGTGGGATATGGGAAGCTATTTGTGGATTGACTAACTCCAGGAGAGGAAGCGTCAGGCGGGCGATGGACTAGAGGTCATCTAACTCAGTCCGCACTGCCGGGTGTGTGGCAATTTCCAGAGCAGTTTGTCGAGATGCAAGCGGATACAAGAACAGGACAGCGAGTGCTCACGAAGGAAGAAGAAGACCAGAAGCAGGTGGCGCAGCATGTAGCCTACAGTGAGGGAGACATAAGGTATGCCTCGCATACATCTTCTGTCCCTAGGAGCGCAGTTCAAGGGCGGCTCACACGCGGTCTGTTCGACCTTGCTCAAGATCGTCATCGGCTATGGAGAGGTGGTTACAATCACAACCAACGAGGTTTCTAGATGCTGATGGCGCTCACATGAGCGTCCCCTCAACAGAAGGCAGACTTTCAAGCGTCCTCCCGGCCTTCTACCACGCCAACGAAGAGCGCAGGTATCGTTGTGGCGTAAGACAGGACCGCCAGGCCTTCAAACGGCATTTTCGGGTTGCTAGACACGCTACTTATGCGCCTCTGCAGCGAGTGGATTCCAGTCACTGCTTCGACATCCAGACAACACAACGAAGCGCCATGGCCGTGGAATTGTAGATGAGCAAGATCATCCCGTCGACGACGTCAACTAACACTACGACCACCACTCTGGTTGTTACCTCATATGAGCCGTATGGCCATGCTCTACCACTACATAAACTTCACACTGCGATATCCAACTGATCATATCGCTGATATCGCAATAAAGCTCTTTCGCCCGCTGTATACTTGAAGGCTGGACTTCCAGATTCGACGAAATACCATCAGAAAGCCGTCGTTTTGCGAAGTGTCTCGTGTTTGACGAAAGGCGCTCTGCAACGACAGTTGGAACGGCTGCGTTTAATGTCGGGGATGTAGGAAGCTGCTTATACGTCGTGTGGACGAGTGGTGCGCCGGCGAGAGCGTGCGGCCGTCAAAGACCTCAACGGATGGCAATCGCTCCCGGCGAGCATGGCCAGGCGTTGCCTGGATGAAGATGGCGCGAACGTTGGCATCCGTAGCAGAGCTCAGAGACACCCTGTGGCCCGCTATCCTCTTAATGGCTTGAACGTACCAACCGCCGTCAACGACAGCAGCCACCGCTTCACGTGCAGCTCAGCTTTCCCATGGCGACATTGAGTAATATGAGCATCGCCAAATCTACCTAATAGATCAATGCACCTCAAACCAACTAGCACGTCGTTAGCAACATGGACCGGTGCGCCAAACTTGGAAACTTCGAAAGTCCAGATCCGCAAAGTTCACGATGTAAGTTATTAAGTGATTCTTGGTGTAGAATGCTGAGGCATAAATCTGGAATGAAGGGAGAGTCGGCACTCGGCGCTTGGTGACCGACCCTTAATTCAAGCCAGACACGACTGCACATTCTCATCCCTGCCCTCCCGCGATGAAGACTCTTAAGACGACGCCTCGAAGGCTCTGGAAGAGCTAGACGTGCGACTAGCATAGAGCGCCTCAGCGACGAAGCAGTATCGGGTTGTAGTGGGATAGCAGCTGTTGGCGCCGCATCAGTGGGCTTGGCCTTCACTTCCGCCATTGCTAGCTCGGCGCTCGCGGCGCTGATTGTCGTGATGATCGATCAAGTGACGACGGGGATTAAAGCTGTAGCCGACACTGTCGAGATAGAACGAGCGAAGAAGATTGAGGTGTTGGAGAAGCAAGTTAGCCAAAGCTTCCTCCGGCGAAAGCGAAGGCGTGACGCTGTACAAGCGGTGCAACGAAAAGCTCGAGCAAGTCATTGGAGAGTATCACTGGAGCGGCAAATTCGAATTCGGCGTCGTGGCTTCTTCTCGAGCGCGTTTGACGCCAGCGAAGTCGATCGACAACCAGATCATCAAGCATACTCTGGCATATCGCACGGCCAATTACTTCTTCTCAGACCTGAACTCCGCCTGCAACATATCCGCATTACCAGGCAACATGAACGGCTTGATCTTGAGCAAGCGGTCCAACCTACCGCACCAGCCCTGCCTTTTGGCTTACCATGTTAGGAGGCGTAGCAGCCAGCCCACCGAGAGATGATCGGGCCAGTTGAAGTCAGCGACTGTGTTCCTACGTCGTTCTATATGCCTCGCAGCAATGACAAGTTCGAACAAGGTGAGGGCAAGGACCAAAGAATTTCGCTATCTCGTACTATCGCTAACATCTTCCTTCATCGAACCCTACGCGCGTGCTTGTTCAACCTCTATCTCCATGGTATCGGAAAGTTTCTGGCGGATCTTGCAATATACGAGTCGTACTCGCACTATACTTTCAGAGTCACAGTACATGGCTGACGAATCTCAGGACACGACGAAGCGCCACAGAGGTATGCAGGCCCAGACAAACAGGAAAGCGAAACGTCACGAACGTCCGAAATGATTACTCCGGTGGGCTGTTGATTCTGCAGTTAGCTGCTCCCGTCCTCTGTGCAAGGTAAGGACTTCAAGCTGTATCAACAGGCCGCAGGCATTTGGGAGTCCTGCGAAGCAACCCGATGTTACGCAGGTGGATTCAAGCAGAACCATATCACCCAGCAGCAAAAAGGCTCAGTACATAAAGACTCCGCTGAAGGCGAGACAGAGGCTCAGCAGCTCAAGTGTACGCACCGGCCGAACGAGATCCGGCATGCTAAGACGGAACCTGCGAGCACGCCTGCTGCAAGCGGCGATCATATGAAGAAAACTACTCGCCGTAAGCAGAAGAAACCAATGAAGCCAATCCTGGCTATGGAGTTCGGAAAGCAGACCTGATCCATCTTCCTCTTCTTGGTCTTGCTCTCCATCCTCAGCCTCATCCTCGTTCTCGCCTCCGCTACTCTGCTCGTTCTTTTCATCCTCACCGTCATCATCCGCCTCCGCTACACTCACGCCTCGCACCTTTGCCTTAACCACTTCTCTCTCTGGGGCAGCAACGGCTACTCCCTTTCCACTTACATCCATGTAAAGCAGTAAAGCCCTAGTTCGGCAATCTTGCTTCGCATCGATGGGCGATGCACAGTTGCCACTAGAGCTCCGAAACTGCCTCGCCAAAGGACTTTCGTATCCGCGCATCAGCACAGGATCCGCACCAGGCACCCTATGGTTGTGTATTGAAGGCTCGGAACAAAGCATGGCCTGGCTTGTGTTGCCGGCTTCGGGCCGAGACGAAGACTTCATTATACTGTTTGGAGGCATTCATGCTTGGAGTTGAGAGGTCTGCAGCGGGGTGCTCACGACCGGTATGCTCATACTCCCGTCGGAGGTTTCAGGGCCTCGTTGCTTCAAGGACTTCGGTTGGTCCGTAATCGATTGCACCCGGAGCAGTACTTCGCGCCGGAGTTTAACGCCACCCTCGAACCGAGCGAAGGTACGATAACGCCTGCAACTTACAAGCACTACTGAGACCACGATCAGACAGGCTATAGACGTCGAAAACCATGTGACAGTACGGCAAAGCTTACTCGACGGCATCGGGCATTGAAGAGACGACCTATTTAAACGAGAGAGTGACGGGAAGTTTGCTATGTCAGAGGCATACATATCCGCCATTTCTAGTACACTTTTGACAAGAGCAATACTACACTCTCGATCTAAGGAAGCTTAGCATCTTCGAGAACTTTTCGAACCCGCAACTAGACCCTGTCTAATGTTGTTACGCCGCTCTGGAGAACGACTTAGACGCTTCCTATTAGAAGGGCTATCCTTTCTAGTGTGAATAAAGTCTATGCCTAGGTATGTTGTCGCCGCTGTTGGCTCTAAAGCGCTCGTCTTGTCAGCAGTAGATGTGCCGTTGCGCTGTTGCTTACCAGCTCCTGGCTCCCTGTACCATTCGGCGAGATGCAACAACCGTATGATGTTCTCGAATAACTAGGTACGTCCCGTGTGCCGCTCTGTCGAGCTCACGCGGGATTATTGCCATGTGTTCCGCAGGTGAGACTCTGTAAGTTAGTAAGGGTGTCTCGCATGTACGATTCGTTGTCCTCCTCATTAATACCACCTGACCAGTGCTTCAATGCTTTCTTATCTGTAGACGCTCTACTATGAGCTTCTACATCCTCGGACAGATATAGCCAGCCCAAACAACTCGAGCCGCTGTCCGCTAGTATGCAGTGCGATGCCGACATCTGCACCTTCCTTTAGCCGAATGCAGACCCTGCAGGGTGATCCTGTCGGCACTGAAGCAGGGGTGTAGAGTATGCATGCTTCTTGGCCTTGAGGTGGAGATAAATCTTCATCAGCAGCAATTTGCGGTAAAAATCGTGCTCGACTCTTACGAGCAGTCCTAAGTGGTCGGGCCAGCCGGAGCGAACCCGCAAGTTGACGTTGCTAGCTATATAGGACGTTGCGCACATGTGGGACCAGGAAGGTTTCAAGCAGAGTACGAGGGTGACGGTTGAGAGGGGAGATCGTGAGGTGAGCAAGGAGCAGGCTGCCGCGATTGCGAAATAGGTGTAGTCTCTGCGAGGCAAGTTGGGGGAGTCGAAGGAAGAGTAGAAAACGGATGAACCAGTTGGAGGAAGCCACCTGCTGTCTACGCGGAAGGCGTATTGAAGAGTATCGTAGCCCAAGTGCTCTCGGGCGCTTGAAGGGCGAGGTTTGTGACATTGCCGAAACGGTGGTTTCGAGGGCACAGGATGAAAGCCTCAAGCAAGGTAGGTTGCACGCTTTAGATGGATCAGAGCAGCAGTGCTTCTCGCTGCTGAGCCGCTGGTGCCCTTGCAGTGTCTTCAGCTTTTCTATCTCGTGGCTGCGTATCTGCTGGTGCCGACATGTGACGTTGTAGATTGACTTGCGTTGCTACCGGCGAGGTGCGAGGAGTTCCTACTGTCCACTCTATATCGGCTGGCTGGATGCTAAAGAAAAAGAGATTGGACCGCCATGTAGTCTGGTCACTGGTCACGTTAGCATTGTTACCCACGTTAGACCTTCGAATAAGCTGTACGTTTAGAAAGGGTAGGTATTGGTTTCAAGGGCGAGCTGCTCAATACTCATCTAACAACGCTTCTGCCATTCTGGGCTGTTCGCTACCTTATTGAAGTCGAACATATTTATGGGCCTGTGGGTAGCAAGCAGTCGTGCATCTCTTATGAATCGCTTGCCTCGTTCACTTCTTCTGAACCTGTAGTTACGTTAGTGTGGTCGTTATGCTACAGTTGTGTGGACTTACAGCTGTATCACCTGCCTTCACATTCTTCCCATTATCAGCTCCACGGTCGCTCTTCCGCATCACCGTCTCCCGCATTATCATCTTTCGCATCGCCGTTCTCTTGATCAACCTCCCCTCCGTCCACGCGTCCTTCCCAGCAGCCCTTGCTTCGGCATCTGCCTCGCCCAAGTCGCCGCCCTGCCCAGCCTTGTCATCAACACCCTGCTTCCCCTCACCTCCAATTATGCGTTTTCACCATTGATTTTTAGACATCGAGCGTGCAAGACGGTCTGCCCGAAACCCAAAACTCTATCTGAACAACACCCTTCGCGTCGCCATTCGTAGCACCTGCCGCTCCAGTCGTGCCGTCGGTGGTCTATATGGGCTGTATCTCATCGTCGGAGTAGTCGATCAGTTCTTCTTCGGCAGACATGGTGAAAGGTGGTGGTTTGTTGTCGTGAAGATAGGATGTAGGTACAACCTATCCTCAGATGGATGTTCGAAGTCGTAGTCCGTGATGGCTTTCACACGCTCGGGCTTCAGTAGGAAGTGGTCGAGTGAATGCCGATGTAGGATCCCTTGCCCTTCTCGGCGCCCGCTCCATTTACGGTGAGATCACCCTTCTTCGCGTCGCCGTTCGTCGCGCCTGCCGCTCCGGCGCCGTCGGTGGGCTATATCTCATCATCGGAGTAGTCGAGTAGTTCTTCTTCTGCGGAAATAGTGAAAGGTTGTTTGTTGTAGTAGTAGGAGGTTGATGGGTGGTGATAAGGTGCGATCGATTAACCAGTACATATGAGATCGCTCAAACTAATAAGCGCGGTGGTAGGTGGTGATGAGGTAGTCGTTGACGAGGCCGAAGCCGTGAAAGGTCGAATGTTCGCCGCTGTTATGTATGATGGAGAAAGGCACAACGATGTCTCGCTGGAGGACGCATGCTGCGGCGCGAATGCTGAGGCATAGATTGCGGGAGAGAACATGTCTCGCAGCATCCGCAGTGCACCAGTGCCATGCGCGCACCGGTATCGCTTCACCGTTCAATTAGAGTCAATCTCGTCGATTGAGTTGGGTTGCGGAGCGGGCAGGAGCCTCCCCTTCGCGTCTCTTTCACCCCCAGTCCAACGGGAAGTAGGTGGAAGGTTCCAAGGTAGTATTATCTAGCACAACTCAGCTGTTAGCTCAATCGTGCTGGAACGTTCTAAGCTTGTTAGATATAGCTACGATCAAGCGGAGTCGCACCGGGCCGTCATCACGTATGTCAGTGTAGTGATCCCAGGCGGCGATTTGACCTCTTGGATGTTCGGCGCGAGGTATCACGGTCCGGGAAAGCTGCTTCTCATGCTCCCGAACCGCGGAAGTGAGCAGACTGCCATGGATTGTCGTTCTTATTTTGCTGGTATTCCAGCAGTACATCGCTCGCAAGCCGGGCAGCCCGGCGATGCCCCGTCCAGTTGGCATACGTGAGGGTAGTGTCGAGCGTCTGCCTCGCTCAAGAAAGTCGGCGGGTCGTTGCCATAGTTCTACTGAGCGGTCTCTGCATTGCATGTGTGGGGCGGCAAGCGCAGATCCCGACTCTAGACATCTCTCCTACAGCTCACAACATGGCTATCTCCCGGTAAGGGGTTTTGACGCCGTCCCACTACGTGGGTAGTCATCTTCCTAGCTGTCGGGTGGAGTTAGTTCAGCGGCTCGAGCATTCGGTTTCGATTTGCTCGCCCTCGCGTGCGGCAGCAAGATGATTGCCTTCGTCTCAGAGTGCTATTATGAATCGGCCTTAGCCGCGTCCCTGTTCCATTATATATAGAACGGACTGTGGTGGCGATTTCGCCGCATATGATAGCTGCCCATCCAACCGAAAGAGCTCTCCAGTCCAGCCATGTGAGTCCATAGGTTAGATGGGATTGGTGGCGAAGGTAGGGTCCATGCAGAGATACGCAGCAGGCGGTCTGGCGTAGGTTGGTGGCATGGATGAGATAAACGAGTGTAGGCTGGGCTGGAGGATGCGAAGCGCACGATGATGCTTCCTGCGCAAGGTCGGGGTCGTCATTTGAAGACGTTGGACAGCATCCTCTACCCATTCAGTTTGGAATGGGCTTGTTCTTGTGAGTGTGATAGCCGTGGACGACGAGCGACGAAGAGTCCTTGTGGTTATCGTTGCAGCGCCCGTTATGAAGCACAGAACTCTCGCCAGCTCGCCAGGGCCTTCTACGGCAAGCTAATTGAAAACGGCCATGCCGAAAAAGGGCTCGTGTTACGGCGGCGCCCCAAACGGCGATGATGTTTCGTCTAGTACGGATAGATAGCAGGCGCGGGTATTCATCACCAGGCAAGTGATCGAATAGCAAGTAGACTTCGCATGCGTCTTGGAAGGCACCGTTCAACATCTCCGATATGATGTTTCTGCTGTTACCAGTTCTCTCGATATCAGTTACCCTGCGGCGGGAGAGCCAGTGGTGAGACTCAACACTTCGACCTTGTGGCGGCTTTCTTGCCTCTGCATTTGGCGTGCTTGGGTGACGGGTTCCCGGTCTCCGTCTCGGCTTCGTCGTCTTCGTCCATTACGCGGCTGCGGTTCTTGGCGTGTTGTTCGTGCATGATCATCTGGCTGTGTCAGCCAAGTGTGCAATCACAGCTGCGGTGACAGATCGCACATAACCGTTGCGATGGTAGTTCGTCTACGTCCGGAGTATCACCTCGCACAAACGTTGGACTGTCTTCGTTTGCTTCGGCGCCTTCCTGGGCTCTAGGTTCGGTGTGCTGACTTTCTTCGATTTCAGGCACCTCGGCTGGAAGAGTGAGTGAGAGAGCTTTCGCTTCGCCATCACGCGTTATGGCCACGCGCGACTGTATGTTCTTTGCGCACCAAGGTGATGAGTCGCGTACGAGGTATCTTGGGGATGTTGGGAGGCTGAATGCCGGCGATACAGGCAGAGGCAGGTGCGATGTCGTAGGCAGTAGAAGTCGATTATTGCGTTGATGGCGCATTCCAACTCACGTAGCCACGAGCGCTGTGCATCGTTAGTTGCGGTATCGTCGATGGCGGAAGTTGTTTCGTGTCTGTGTTCCATAGAAGATCCAGGTGTGATTTTTTGTGTTTTTAGTTGAGCTCTGTGCAGAAGCCGACCTCAATACATTGATTGACCGATGATTGTCAGACAGAGGACATGGGTACAGATCCCTAGAGGAGTTTGATCTATGTATATGTATCGGAGACATTGTCACACACACACTAGCGTTGTATTTCGCCCTAGGCTCGTCAACGAAGTCTGAGGCAGTGCATGCATAGCTCCAAGGAATCTGGTGGAGAGCCGCTGGAGCCGCTGGAGGCCAGGGAGTGGTACTCGAGGTCCTCGATGTCGGTCGATTTGGCGGCATTCGCCAGGCATGTAGCGTTGGGGTATTGCTATCGCAATTACGCGGCCTTGCAAGCGGGAGAAGAGACGGTGGAGCTGATAGACGAAGATTATAAACTTCTCGACGAAGATTATGAACTTCTCGACGAAGACGACCGATTCGAACAGCGGCGGGTTAGTGTCGAGTGGTAAGCTGCCTTTTCAGCTTTATCGCTGCATACACGCGGCGAGCTTTGCTGTAGGTGACAGAGCTGGATTGCTGCGAGTGCTGAAGGAATCATAAGAATAAGTACCGATTCTACTAGTAGACCGCATCTGGTCCATCAACCGCTCGCAGGTGACCTTGTCCTCTCCAAATCAATCAACGGTTCCGTAGTCGAGTTGGTTTCCTGTATCAACCATCCAGACCAAAGAATTAGGCAAGCGGCAGTGCCTGGAAGGCTGAGATGCTCGACTCGTGTTGCGCTCTAACAAGCAAGCAAGCAGCTGCTTGACTGGGTTTAGTACTTGGTTGGCTTGTGAGGGAAGTGAGATTCTGACTGTCGAAATGTCCCGTGAGTCCTGGGTTTAGAGCGTAGCAGGTCGGATTCAGTCAGCTAGCGAGCTCGGCATCTGAGCTGATTCATGCATGTATAGGACCAGTACCGTAGTCCAGACCACTGCCCAATAAACCCGAAAGGTGGTGGCATCTTTGATGGGTACTCGAGCTCGTGAGTTCATAGAGACGGTTCAACCGAGATTCGGGCGAGCTAGGATCGATATACTCAGCTGGGGGGGACTGCATCACTCCATTGTCAGAACGAAGGGTTAGTGCGTTGGTCTCGTGGTATTCGTATAAGTATATGAAGGTAGGGCCGTAAGTAAGCTTCGGCTTGTCGAGCACCTCCCGGTCCTTGGGACTGTCTCATGTTGGGTCCACCTGACATCAGTGGCTCTTCGATGGATGCTCTAGAGTCGGCAGTCGTGTCTCGAGTCCGAAATCGTGGCGCCTGAGACCTCACAATTAATGTTAGCCCGACTATGAGGCTGAGTTTGCGAATGGTTATCAGCGAAGTTGCAATTGTGGCCGCTTACGTCTTCGCGATCTTGCGTTGTTGGAGGCGCACAACGTCAGGGCCAAAGGCGGCAGAGACCTGGCAGTCGACCGCGTTGCCACTAACGAGTTCGTTCCTCCGCCCTTCGCGTACCGCTGATCACACCACCGGATGCCTCGCGATAGAGTGGGACAATAAGCAGCCCGGGGATGGGTCATCGTAAGCCGGTCCGGAACTTTCGTAACGTACCTCTCGTTTTGTTACCTCCTGCTGGTACCGCGAATTGTGGTACTTGACCACATTGGTCGGTGGCGTGCACGAAGATCTTTCGCGCGCTGCTCACCTTCTGCTGGTAACACGAACTGTGGTAATCGACCGTATACATCGGCTACGTTGCGTTTGAGGTTGGCATCATCACCTGCCGCTTCGCGTTAATGGCGTGCACGGAGATCGTTCTAGGCTGCTCGTACTGTTATACGAACTCTTGCGCTCCCAGCAGCCATTTGCCGATCTCTGGCGGTGCCATAGTGACATAGCCAGCTCCCTGACTTGACAGTAGTCATCTCTGGCCGAGCTAAGGTGTGCGATGTACGAGGCACGAGTCCATGAATCGCAATAGCGACGAAAGGCCAATGGTAAGTCCGAGAAGAAGAACAAGTCGAACTGGCTTGGTTGAGAGTCGATTCGGTCCCAGCCTGCCGATAAAGATGTTCTTTCGCGTTGATCTTGACTCAGCACACTAGGGCACTTTTCCAACACCCTTCTTCCTCATCCCGACCGACCAGAAGCCCAAAGCAACACTAATATCGCTCTTGCTCTCTCGCGTCTCAGCCACACACTGCCCACAGCCTTCACCTCGCCATCTGTATTCACAGCCTTCTTGATGCATGCCCCCGCCCTCCTGCCCACCCCATTTCCTTCAACTCGACAAAAGCGAATCAGAAAGCAACACGTAATACTGCCTCCAATACCCTCTTATGCCTCGTCCCGAAAGAACCTCGTTTTCGGGAAGTTGGTCTTTCCGCACACATCTACCCTCCGTCTCCGCACCTACCCATCAAGCAATGCAATTATCCTCCGCCTCCATCCTCATCAGAACCTTCACTAGATTGGTGCTATTGCAATCAACTGAAGCGTCGTCGGTGACGTCCTCCTCCATCGTAGATAAATGGTACCGGGATGCGGAAAGCCCATTTGGTGGCCGTCTTCTTGCGCATGTTAGTGCATCGGCATAGCTGCTTATATACCTCTGGAAGAGAGGTATTATTCCTTCGGTACTACGGACAAGAGTTTGACGTCTGCTCGCATCTCCCGTACCATGAGAACAGGCTGCCGATGGCATCAGGGCGCCCTCGCATTTGTCGAGGTCTCTTCCAACACCAACAACTGTATCGGCAAGATTGCGAAGAAGGTCGGAGGGATCGCGTGTACGACGGATGCGCGGGAAGGCGTAGAGGTTTGCGAAGCGGCCAGGCGCTAGAGTCGTTGCAGCAGTGATCCAGAAGCTCGAAGTTGCGTGTGGGAGCCGCTCGGAGAGGTTCTTGCTGGAGTGATGTTATGGGCACTGTCCTTCACCCTGTCGGTGAATGCGTCCTGCAGCGCACCGATACTGGCGAGTTGTCTATCAACTGCATCGCTAGAGGTCCTTCGTGCGGGAGTTGGTGTAAGAGGAATAAGACAGATGCCATGGTGACTGACTCTTGAGCTGAATCTGACGCTGCATCTGACGCTGAATGTCCAGACTTCGACTTATGAACTTGAGGTCCTTTGCTTGTAGCCGCTCACACTTCAATCCTGTTCATGCACGTATACCACGCACTACACTTCCTCTCCACCACCTTAACCAAAACTGAGCGCGATTCCAACACCATGTCAATGTTCGGGCTCGACTCTCGCCATGTGCTGGTGCAGTTGCCTTCCCCTTGACCCAGCGCAGTTGCAAGCGCCATCCAAATAATCCTCTTGCTCAACATCCCTCATCGTACCTGAGCGAAATGCGCCACTTATGTCCGTAATCGCTTTGGCAGTGCGATAGCATCTTGTGTGCCTCACTTCCTGGCGCTCTGTCCACAACTGGCGTTCAGGCCAGGTCTGGGGAAGCTTTGCTGTGTTTGACCGATGCGTTATCTGCCCAGCGACGCCAGTAAATCGAAAGAGATGGTGTGGTCGCGCCATTGTCGTATGCTGGAACGTGGTGCAGAGCTGCGTAGAGATCTCGTGAGGTCGTTGGTGTAGTCGTCGACTTCAACGTGAGCGAGAGAATTGGCAGCAGGATATCACAGATGTCTCTTGAGCCCGCGCAACAAGCCCCATACCTGTCAGTCCCCTACTTCTTCCATCAATTACAGACTTTCCTGATTCTGAGCACAATGCAGGATACGAAGGTCGAAACCCGTTTTATAAGGGATTTTGCAACACGATTGAGCGTCTGCATAACTGAGTCTTTTTGAATGTGGTGAGGGCAAGTGGCGGGATTATATTTGCGAGTACACTGGAGAAGATGGCGAAGGCAATCCGAGCGGGATAGGTTCGTCGACTGATCTAGATAGAGACTAGAAGCTGACTACAGCAGTGACAAGAACACCATACTATGGAATCCTGCTCGCCTACCACACCACTTGACACAACATCATCAGCGCCCGGTGCCTAGGCAACGGCGATGCCGTGCGGACTACATCTAAGTAGAAGCGGCGTTACTGCCTCGCCCCCAATCTCCAGGTGCATCGACCAGATCAGGCTAGCCGAATATCCGGACCACGAGACATGATGGCCGGGCTCTTGACTGTATGCGGAGACACCAAGTGAAGTTGTCATAGTGGATCTGGTCCAACGCTAGTCGCAGTAGCCGACTAGGATGATCGGGGCGTTCTCAGCAGACGTAGCTAGGCCGACAGGACAGCCCAAGGGATTGGGCAGGGGAGAGCCGTCTATGCGTTGTGTGGTGCGCGGCGCCTGAGTCTCCTAAGGTTGGGAGGAGGTGGCGAGCAGCAGCAGCAGCAAAGGCAACGTGCCGGTGGAAGATGGGAGGGCGAAGGCATCTGAGTAGTGCTGGTGGAAGGAGATGAGGCGATGTTTTTGGACGGGGATGGGTCTCCGATCAAGGCAGACGCAGACGCCGCATAGACGAGGATGATGGATGCATCCAGTACTCTTCCCTCGTTACGGCAATGCACATAGCAAAGTCTCAGCAAACCGACGGGAACCGCCACCGGCGGGCACTCGCACCAATCGCTCCATACCTCTCATGGACAGCGCATACGACGGCGGTGGAGGTAAGGACCGCTCGATTCCGCCATTTCAGAACTTCACCAACCTCCTATTCACCAACACCCTCGGTGGCGTGGTATAGGTAGAGAGCCTCGAAAGATTCCAGACATCGAACTGTCGTAGTCCAGTGTATGGGAGCGGATCAGTCGCTTCTTTCTTCAGCCGCAGTCTCCAAGAGTTGTCTTCGATCATCTGGCGGTGCTCGAATGATACTTTCGAATTGTGCGATTACTCTAACACCCGCGAAATTACGAACTAAGCTCAGAGAACGTTACAGTGGACTTATGCCGCACCCGAATGCTGCGACTCTGAACAAAGTGCAAGATTACGTGGCTACAACTGATAAACCTTCTTCGACTCGACAGCAGGCGAGGCCGAGTGGCTTAGAGCCGTAGAAGACCGAGACCCGCCAGAAAACGAATGTCAGCCAGAAGTGCTACGCGACGAAATCCGACAAGAACTTGAAAACATGTATACGACTGCTTCAAGCATAGCGCAGCTGGGACACAGTTTACACGTAAGGCGAGAGCATGACTCGGGCTCCAAGGAGATCCTGCCGCCGACAAAAAAAGCCCACCGTCCGACGCACCTATATCTTTCTTCTCGGCATGCTGTGTAGAGAAGGAATTGGCCGATCATGTATCCTACTCAAGGACCCTACCGCCACAAGCAGGCTTGGACAGCCTGTAGCGCTACTTACAATCAATACATATCTGCTAGGAGTGGTACCTCGATAAGCACGTAATCGGCCATTTGCCTGAAGACGGCAGCGTTCATGAAGGTGCTGCCCACGATGACTACGGTCCGGAGCAACCTCTTTAGGCCGGCCAAGAGCAAGACCAAGGACAAGTACAGCAGGGGAATCAGGCCCGACCAGAGGGTCAGGATTGTGATACTAGCGACGGCGATGGCGAAGAAGATGGCGAAGGCGATCATCGTTGCGATATTGATGCCGCGCCCAGTGTGCGGCTCGGCAACCGTGCAGTACATCAAGTTATAGGCTCGTGAACGACAGCCAAACCACTCCCAGGCTCCTGAGAGACTGCTTAACGACCGCAAGTCAACCACTTTCAGCGGGCAGTGTCCCATGTTATGTTCTCTTCTGCTGCACCCAGTCTCGACTGGCGAAGTCACAGCAACAGCAGCAGCAGCAGCAGCGGTCGAGCCTGCTCAGCCAGATCGCACCTCACGTGGCCTGCTGTTGATGAGGTTGCTCTGTCGGACTATGATCGCGGACGACCAATGCGGTCGCTGACCTCTCTAACACTGCTCCGCTATAGTGAAGTCGACTTTGCTCCGCCTCGTGAGCGGGAAGCTGTGTACCAGCAGTATATCGATCATCTCATGCGCTGCTTAGATGGCTACTTCACAAGCCACTCGCGGTTTCCATACGTCGTCTTCAACCCGATGATGCGGCAACCAGCCCATAGCTACTCTACATGTTCCGTCAATCAGTTCGGAGAGCAAGGAACTCAGTCTTCCACTCTGACGCCAGTCTACGAGGAACCCGGCCATACTGGACCCGCAGGCGATACAACCTCCCGCCTTACGCTCAATGACTTGGCAAGCCGGATGTCGAGTCACCTATACAGCTTTCTTTGGAATCTTCTTCGACAGCATCGGGAGTTGGTACCTTACCCAACTCCTGTCATTTGTATACATGTAAAATCTATCCAGGGCGGTTCGCACGACATCAACAAGCCTGCGCGAGGGCGTGGAATCTCTGAGCTATTCGCCATCCCCGAACTTCAAAACGGGAGTGGAGATGAACAAGAGTGACGGCACCGACAGTCCAGAAGATGGAGCAGACTTACCGCCCGATGCCAGACTCGACTTGGATGAAGTCATACCACGTTGTCAAGGCTGACGCCACGACGCACTTCAGGGTTGATGCGAACGACGCCGCTTTTATTGCTTTCTAGTCTCGGTGGGTGAGGGGAGAGGTGGCGATAAATGCGGCACTCGAGGACTTTGGAGCAGCTGTGGTTATGCGAGGGGGCAGGGGATCGTCAACTGTACGCCTAGTCCGAGGAGCTTCGCTACTGCCACCGTGGTCGAAGTCACGGACGGAATGCCGATAATAACCAACACCTCCTTCGGGCGCGTATTTTTGGACTAGACTCCGAACGACTTCAGCTGCCTGATCGCCTTCCGGAAACTAACGTCCTCTTCACGACAAAAAACACGACCATGACTAGCAACTCTTCGTGGGGTCGTCCATCCTTAGGGAGGTGGTTATATCTAGGCTCACAGCTATGTTCTTAGGTCCCGTTGCTTGGGCTTCAGCGACTCTTTAAGGAGTGAGACGTCGACTTCGACCTTGCCCGTCCTCTTGTGTATGACTCCAGCATCGTCTTCATCGAGCGCAACATCTACATCATCTTCACGTCCTTGTTCTTGCCCGTGATGTGGACATTATCGTCGTCGTCGAAGTCGACCTCACTCCCGTTCGAGTCGTGGTCCTCCACCTTGAACCCGATCAGGTCGTCGATGAACCTCTCGGCGTTCATCGTGTTGGTGTACCAGATGATCACGTTGAGACAACCGATTATGGACCCGCAGATCATGAAGAGGATCGCGATCAGGATGGTGATGAGGACCTAGCTTTGCTTTGGCCGCACAGCGTCAGGATCATCCTCACCTACACCCTGGGCGTGATCTAAGCTCATCGTGACCATGTCCGCCCCCAGGGCAGTAATAGGAACTCGGATGGGGTCAGAACCGTGAGCAACCTTGAATCCAACCACACATACGGCTCTAAGATGGCGAGGATGTGGAGTATGTCGGCCGACGACATGTTCATGCCTAACACCAACATGCCGAACGCGGTCGACTTCAGGTTCACCTACTGCGGGAGAAAGAGTGTGAAGGGGATGCGAGGCAGCGAGGCGCGGCCACCATCGGACGTAGCGCAATGAGAGTGCACGACAAGGTCATGAGGGAGGGGTGTCAAGACCTGACAATCTCTGAAGACGAATGGGAGGAAGGACTGCTGCTGCTGTGCTAGAGAGACTTCGCTTTGTGGATCAATGAGATGCTCGAGACGCTTCATACTCGTCCAAGGTCACACTGGCGCCTTGCCTACAAGCCCAGAAGTCCAGCAGTTCCAGCACAACTCTCAATTCACCAGCTGTTTCCACCTTCGAGCCCCTACATGTAGTAGTAGACCACACCTTATACGCAACCGATCACGTCGACTTCGTAGCAGAGCCTCGCATCGCAATCCAGCGTGGGTACAGTTCGTTCAGGCCAGTATCGATGTCATCATTAGGGATGCTCGCCGAGAGTTGCGCTTGATGTCGAAGGTCGGCCAGACCATACTGTCCAAGCAAGAGCTCAAAGGCGCCACAGACGAGCGGAAGGCCTTCGAGACGAAGTTCCGTACGTTCACGAAGTCAAGTAACCCCAAGGGTACCAGAGCTGCTCAATTGTTGATGGCTTTGCTCCTAGAGAAGTCCACGCAGGCTCCTCTGCCAAGCAATAAGTGCAGCCGTGCTAGTGCTGGCCGTTGGCGGGTAGAGGGGGTAGAGAAGTTGTTGACGAGAGGAGAAGCACGATGGACAGGAGCATAACGATAATTCCGGCCACCTATCTGAATCCGGCGTCATACCTTGGACTAGTGTTATAGAGCGACAACTACAACGGACTAAGACGTCTACGCGGGCTAAAGGACGCGGTGAGGCGGTAGGGGAGCAGCGTAGCCAAGTAAGGTGGCGTTGTATAAGAATGTTGAAGAGGAGGCTAACAAGATGGTTACTAGGAACGTCGGTTATCTCAAGACGAGAAGACTGCTAAAGCTGACGGAGAAGTCGAAGGGAAGGTTTACAGAGTATCTTCTTAAGTAATATCGTCGATGAGTTGAGACTTGTGTACGTTAATGTCATCTAGCCTGCGCTGGACTCAGGACTACCGTGAATACAGAAGTATTTTGACTGACCGCCCCAAACACTTTCCGCACAAATTGACATCGCCCACAAGCACAAGCACAAGTAACCACACATCTTCTTCGCTCCTCGCCATCCTTCACATCAGAAATCTCGTCAACATACATTCTCGCTGCCAACCCGCTTGTAAGACTTCATGCAGTGCTGTCGATGATGAGTTGTTGGTGGAGACTAACGGTGTTGATAGTGACGAGTCGATGCTTCCCTATGGCGGTGTGAAGAGGTCCGGTTGGGTAAGTCGTTCACGTGCGTTCGAATGCCATACATGCTGACATCTGTACAGGGCCAGTTCAATGCTCAGTAGGGTATTGAAGAGTTTTTAGAGTCTATCCAAAGCCCATCGGAGTTCAACCGCCTTTAGTATGATCAAGAGGATCTGCAGATGAGGATGGCGGCAAATCGAAGCGGACGTGGCGATCTGCAGCACCCGATGGCTGCATGTTGTGCGGCGCTAAAGCATTGCGCCCCTGAACAATGCCCCTGACGTGGCTGTTGAGATTGATTACGCAGAGTCCCAGGCCGTGGCCCTTGCCGAGCAGCAGCAGCCGCTGAATGTACTTCTTGTCGCAATGGGTAGCCACGCCGGGCAGCCGGCTGCATGGCTTGCTGAGATGCGGTAGGCCTGCTTAAGCTTCTTGTGCTGCCTGTGTGGTGGGAGGACTGTTGTTGAGGGGCACTAGTCGCGCCTGCCATCTCGCGGTCGAACTGGCTGATGTTGTGCATATGAGGGATCGACAACCGGAGAACCGACCGGTTCGCCAAGTGGAGAACCTCCCCTCGTCTCGCTTGTTGAGGCTTGGTTGGTAGAAGTGCGAAAGTTTCCTGGAGCCCTAGCCACTTGAAGACGGCGATGGGCAGCCCTTGGAGGATGTGGCTGAGCTTGAGGTAGAGGATATAGCCCTTCTTGAGGTGGAGGATGTGGCTCTGCTTGAGGTGGAGGACGTGGCTCTGCTTGAGGTGAAGGACGTGGCTCTCGTTCAGGTGGAGAATGTGGCTCTCCTTCAGGTGAAGGATGTGGCTCTGCTTGGGATGTTCCAGGCCTCCTATGCACTTCTTGACCGTAGGTAGCCGACCTTTCACACGGCTTGTGATGGTTTGTCCAGAGGTGATTCGTACAAGCACCGAAGCCAACTCCTTCGAGGGACCGACAACTTCTAAACCTGCCCCGACCACCCGCACAATCTGAACACGCATCCACGGTGTCGTCTCGGTCCTGGGAAGCTTGCACCAATAGAGCACCAAGTTGGAAAGCCGTAATTTTGCCCACGCGGTTGTCCTGCGCTCTCCAGTCCAATTCGGTTGCTCGGATTCCTAGAGTGCCATCTCTGACCAGTGGGATGATGACAGCCATATTGGACAGTTTCAGTCCTTTGACATCCTCTTCATTACAGGTTTCCAAGCAGTCGACGATCTGCTGAAGGCGATGGATGGTCATGTTGCCGTTCACAAGCACTTCAAGTTCTTAGCAAAATCACTTGACAGAGTCGCGGGTGAATCGAACTCACAAAGTCGCTTCAACCTCTGCTTCTTGGTCTCGTGTCTCTGTCCACCACCCCGTCCACGGTCAAAACCTCCGCCTACAAGCTGATCATTTTCATCGAACCTTGGGTACCGTGCATATGCACCTGCTTGCGCTACAGGCACAACAACGAAGCCCTTCATGCTGACGCTTGAAGCTGTATCAAGCTGAGTGCTATGTATGTGCGTAGGCCAAGGTAGGTGTCAAGACTGAGGTTGTAAGGGAATCTGCAGAAATCGAAACTTCTAGACGAAACTGTTTACTTTTACTCTTAAATGCAGTCAGTGTCCGTGCTCGAGCACGTGAAAATTTGCTAAGCAAGTGCATGTGAATGCTTGATGACTCACCACATCATGGAAGTTCTTTTGTTATGGTAGGTCAGCAAATGTTCAAGCAGAGGAGGGGAGACTCAACGAGGCGAACACCTTCGGGTATGATGTGTACAGCACCTATGCTTCCCTACTACATGCTAGCTGCTAGCATGTCGCTACTGCATCCGAGCGCACTCCGCACAGCATTGAACGACGCTCTGGGCCTTTTCGACGATGACTACACTCTAAGCGCGCTCAAACGACACCTATATCCTGGAGAAATGCACCCATCTTGTCTTGCCGAGAAGCGTAGGGCGAGATACATACCTGCGAGGCCAAGGCTGTTTTCGAGCCGTCGTACACTGGCTGCCATAATCTCGGTAGGCGATCCGGCCACCGATATTATGTACAACTCATACAGCTCCAAGCAGAAGCGTAAGGCTTGTGGTCGGGGTGGAGGAGCGCTGGACTTGCTGTGCCGGGCCGACATCCTGGGTGTCATGGAATATTGCCTTGCAAGGCAGCCGCGAAGAAGCTGGGCCGCGAGTAGATCGGTCCATCCAAACTGTGCAAAGACCTCAAAATGGTAAAGTGTGAGAGGTAAATGTACGTACTTCCCCTTCACCCTCTTTTACTATATCCATAGGCTATCTTTCCTACGTGGTAGATCTCGGACAAACAACGCGTGCAAATCAACCACTTTAAAGGCGAGATTACACGTGGACGTCCGAGAGTTACATGGAGGAAAGGACGGCGAAATGCCGTTGAATCCTTGCTCATCGGCTGAGGTACGTCGTCGAAACCAGGGTGTCCAGTAATCCATCACAATCAATGATTGGATTGATTGATAGGCTATCAATCAATCAATCAGCCTCCTCCAGTAATCATAATCAATCAAGCAGTTAGTCCAGCAATCAATCAATCACGCTAATACTCATACCAGAAAACGTCCTTCCTAAAGGGGAAGGAGCCGCGCCAAGGCTACACGTGACTACCTAATCGGGTAGGTACAGCCGCCTATCAATCAACCAATCGATTACCGCTAATGAAACCATCAATCAAATTTCTGGCTTAAACAATCCCAGCAATCATCAAACTAAACCAATCACTGATTGATTGATTGTTGGACACCCTGGTCGAAACCGTTTCCCGCCAAAGCATAAGTCGCATACAAGACTTTTTCGAGATTTCGATGCCACAAATCTGCTGCTTCATCTCGCGTATGGGGTTCACATATGGGATGTGGATGCGAAGGGCACAGCGGAACTCGAGACTTTTCTATGTACCATCCGCGATTCCTCATCCCCAGTATTTGAGCTGGGTTTGACATTTGTCTCGCTCCGATGGCCATCACATGAACAGCGCCTCTAGACAATTCACACCTTGTTCCGCATCGGCGTCTTACCACAACGGCTCCCGAATCTCACATCCGCACCTCCTACTCACGACACTACATCGGCTCCTCGAGAGCGCCATCCATAAAGATCGCCACCTCAACCGGTGCCCGTAGAGTGTCATGGCTACCATGAAAGAGGGGAGTTGTGTGTCGGACTCGACCTACGCCTTGTGGGGTGAAGCGGTTCTCCAACGGGACACAAACCACTAATGTACCTTAGTACGACGACCGCTGCGTATGGCGCACTGGAAACTGCATAGCCACCACCGCTACCTAAACGCTACTAGGAGTCTTGAAGGTAAGAGCAGCTGGCAATGGCAGTGGCACCAGTGGAGCTTCTTCCGGTCATGAAACCGGCGTGGATCTGTACAATCGCTTTCAAGCAACTCGACAACTACGTGTTCAGTTGCTCTAGCGGCCGCTGCATCGACAACCCGCAACCTATGGTTTCAACGCCTCTCGAACGTAAGCTAATCTCGTATAGTTCTACACACCACTACAACGCTTCGAAGGGCTGGCACCGCGGACGCAAATCTTGGTCGACTTGATTAGCGCTAACACTCGTTGTCCTAAGTACGAACTGCCGAGTGCACATAATGGCAATCTCGAGGCCGAGGCTACGTCCGGCAGCAGCACGTGTTGCAGCATACACCTTCCCGTACACCGACAACTTTCCGACGTCAATACCATCACAGAATATCATCTACTCAGACATAACGCCGCATTCCTAGAAGTGCTGCGAGGACGCAGCTATAGCCACAAGAACTCAACACGTCTGACACCCATCCTCTCTCCTCCAACACCTATCTTCTCTCGGCAGACGAATAACAGTACGAGAACAGCCGCCGAGAATGCAGCTCTACCAAAACATCGTCCGGACGGTATCTTTAACCACAAAGGACAGACAGACTCGCTCTCGCCGACACAAGCGCTAATCATTAAAGTTGCATGTATACGGTATGGATTGCTATGTTCATTTGAGGAGAATATTCTGTTTGCAAGGCCGCAAAGCTTATATCGTCCTCAATTTGGCGCTCTCTACCGGATGGATCAACTAGTAGAGCACCTCCAAAACCCACTATGCTACCTAAGCGAACAAGCCGTAGACAAGAAGCTTCCGTCGCCGTCTCCACTACCTCTACCTACCCTATACGCCTAAGAACTCAATATTGTTAAGGCCTTTCAACCCTCTGTTCGCAATGGCTTTCCCTCATCCTCACCTTATACCAACTTTACTAGCACTAGCAAGTAAGAATCATTATGGCCAACACAACGTAAGTTACGGAAACCTCGGAAGTTTCGGAAAGTCTTTTCCGTAATCCCCTTCAGCAGCAGGTTCCGCCAGCGCTACTTGGGGCTACGCACAACGCTTAGCACGGGGCCACGTCCCCGGGTCCGCTAGGTTCGCTCGCTCAGCAGCAGGCTTAGCGTGAGTAGCGGCAGCAGAATCAGCGTCAGTAGGCGCAGGATCTACGTCAGCAGGCGCAAGATTAGCGTTAGAGAGAGCAGGATCTGCGTGAGCAGAAGACTCAGCATGAGTAGTAACTACTAGCAAGATCTACTTCAGTAGTAGCAGGCTCGATACTAGTAGCCGGCTTCGCTAGCAGTACCTAAGACTCCAACAAACTAGCATCTGCCATCCCTACACTAGCAGCGTAGCCAGACGATCCACAACTTTGCGAACCAGACTAGTGCGAGAGATGCTGAGCCCCAAAAGTCGCCGCGCTAACTCGGCTGTTCAATTTTCCTACGCCACACCACCACCCGACTACTCCTAGTATACGTCAGCAGCGGCAGCCACGGCGGACACCACAGCACGGGCCTAGAAGCTCCGCGACCACACGAAGGATACACAGGTACGTGCCTAGAAGGTCCGCGACCATCTAAAGCAGGTTGCTACGATCGATGCTAAGCTTGAGAAGCGTTGCCACGCTGGGAATCCGAATCTCTTCGCGACACCAGAGCCTGACTAGTAGCGCCCATCGATGGATGACTCTCCCGGCTACTCCTTCGACAAGCAGAACTCCCGGACCCTACCGAACATCTCAGAGGCGGAAGACGAGGACAAATTATATGAGGTGCCGGACAAGTACCGGTTGATGGGTAGGACATCTACCTACGGCTTTCAAGGAGGGAAGGTGGGAGTTCAAGGGAGTTCTATTCTGGCTGACGACATGACTAGTGCATCATCATCGCGTCCGACATTCTTTTGGGGACTGGGACTCATCTTGGTTGACTTCTGCGCAACGAACAACATCATTATCTTCACGGCCGGACATGAATCCGACTGGATTGAGTCGATCTCCGGGTAACGGTGAAGACGGTTTACTTGCTCCGGAGGTTGAAGCACTCCGAAAATAACAAATGACCGGGTAGGCGACGAGCGTCTCGAAAGGAGCGCGATGAGTGTTGTGTTATCAGTCCTGCTGCAGGTTTTCGCTTGATGTCTCACGTCCAATCGATTTGTCGATGAAATCTAGGATCCCGGTTAAGTTCATCGGAAGAGATTCGCACGCGAGCCCATCCACCTCCGAGCGACCCAACGCACAATTGAGGTTTCGGATCTGCACAGCAACTTCCCGATCCTGGCGTCCAAGCTTGGCGCTTTAGGAGATCAACTTCACACATCCATCGGAAGACCTTCCATATATCACAACCTCTCGACATGATGCTCTCGACATTACACACCCATTGAGAGGTTGAACCTCACTCTACTAGATATCACACAATATCGCCAGTTTTTCGGCTCGAGTCGAGGAAATGGAGGGACGAACGAGCGTACCCTTCATGTCCGTCCAACTCGATACACTCCCCACCTTCGAGGCCGACGTAATCTCTCAAGACTGCTAACCCGAGCACGGAAGTCCCGATCGTAGCTATCGTCAATGGGAACGTTACTACGTGCGATTCTTCCTCAGATTGTTGGGGATGTTAGAATGGCAACCCCCTCTACGGCACACTTGTCTAGATCGCTTCTTCTCCGCAACGAGGCTCGGCCTCCTAGTCGCTGCATTTCTGGGTGGACTTGCTTCTTTCGTGCGCTGTGTTGGACGAGGCCAAGATGTCCAACGAGGAGCTGCAGACATTAATCTTGCACGCCTTTACTCTACCCCGCGATCTACTACGCCCGCGGTGTGTTCTTCCGCCCTGGACCTCAAGACAGTACGTCTTTTGGATACAGCGATGCTACTCTACCCTTTTGACCAACTGGCTCTCAAGGCCAGACCGACACGTCACCGAATGTCGCCACGACATCCAACAAATCCATCTCGGACGGCACTGTTTTCCGCCAGCCGGCATGATCTGGTTCCAGTGACGACGCACCATCATTTCGTCTGACCCCATATATCATCACGTGCGCTTCTTCCATCAGATCACCAAGGAGAACCGCGATGACAGTCCAATTCCGGCATGCTTATTGAGACCGGAGTTACCATCACTCCGATCAACTTCCGTCATGGTGTTGGCGAAGGCCGATACTAGCACGTCACCGAGCAGGAGGTGAACGACATGAAGGCTCTCCTCAAGACCGCTGACCCGAATGTTAACCCCCGCTCGTAGTAGCCATTGTGAGTGGTGAACGCCATTACATCCGCTGCTTTCCACCGCAGTGGACGGTTGCAACAACAACCCACTTCCAGGCACGCTCGTAGAGTCTGGGGTCAGCATCGCTTTGAGAACGACTTCTATCCGTGCTCCCACTCATCCCCTAAAGGTACTGTTCGTGACGTGCATTACAATCAACGAAGCTAACATACCAAACAGGGAGATCCAGACCTGATCTACGAGCAGTGCTACCAGTACATCAGGAGTACGACCCCGATCTCGTATCATCCGGCCATTTACTATACGTATCTCGTCTCCAACCGCGCCATCCTTGACGATCCTACGTGGTCGGCTTCAGCGATGCTGCTCGCTCACGACTCGGCATTGTCTGGTTCCAGCGACGCGACTCCATCATCTCGCCCCACCGGCTCTCAAGGCTAGACCGACACGACGCCAAATAGCGCTACTACCTCCCGCTCAAGACAACCGATAAAGGAATGGGTAAATGTCGATACGAGAAAGGATAAATAAAAATAAAACCGAGACACCAGAGTACGAATCCAGAAACGAAAGCGGTGACGAGTTTACTGTACATCACCTTTAGATTGTGGCAACGCTCCCGGAACAATCACGGCGACGAGTTCGCTACAGAGGACTTCTAGACCGCTGCAACGCTTCCCCGACCAGCGACGCAGCGGCGATTCGAGTACACCATGCAACAAGTTCATGCTGACCTGGGCCCTTCGTCCTCGTTGAACGTACGATGAGCTTCCTCTCCCCCGCATACTTTTGCAACGAGTGCTCCGGGCGACCTCCGTGCTAGTGTTACTTACCTTGACCACCGCAACCGAAAGACCACGACCGAGCTGCCGATGAAGTGAAAGCAATCACTACCGCATTCCGGAACTTCTCCTGTTATGATCACGTTCATCGACAACCACCTTAGAGTTTCCCCTTTGCAGGGCTTAGCAACACCATACGACTGCTTGGCACGCGCAATGTGCTCATGCCGACTCTCCACAACACCCTGGCCACGTGCAATAAAATGATCATTCTTCTTACCTAACATGACGCAAAGCCTATACGGGCTAAGCAAGACTAGGGTCGGACAGAGTGTATCCGTCAAGCATAAGCCGCGAGCTCCACTCTGCAGCTATGCCGCACCACCCTCCCCCTTACGACCATCCTTCCGCTCCTCCCCGAGACGCCATGCCAGCGAGGCCATCCCAACAACGAGCGACACTCGATTAGCGGCACGGGCGACATTGACTTGATCACGAAAGGGAAGCAGAGCGTGTGACACGTGGTGGTCTCGATCTTGGATACGACTATCGGGCCTATGTGCATACGAGTTCGGAGGATCTGCTGGATTCAGATGAGAAAGTACAAACAAGTTATCTCCGGATAGACTTCACGGGACGATAGATGCAAAGGCACTGCATACGGAAGCGTGAGATGGACACTAGCTCACTCACAACACCGATATCTTCAGTTGTCTGCTGACTCACCTCGCGTTCACATGTACTACATGTACTTCTCACTATTCGTCTGAGCTACAACATCATGGACCCGGCTCGGCCCTAACGACGTTTGTCGATGGGGTGAAAGCAGAAATTCGGGGGCTGAAGCAGGCCAATGCGACCTGTCTGCTAACCTGGAAGCATCACAGGCACAAGTTAGCACGCCAACAAACAATGTGCGCATACTTCAGGCCGAAACGGATATGGCAGAGACTGCTATCGCGGCTCTTCAAGCTTCTCGACAACAGACTTTGGAGCTAGTAATAGAGCAAGGACAGAAGGTAGTGGGGCTTACGGTGAAGGAGAAGAGCGATCTGGAAGCATGCGAGGAAGTATCCGATTCGTGTAATACATCCCGGGGAGATGCGACCCGCGGATGGCAGCATCGTACGTTTCTCATTCCTAGTAAGCGGTGTGGAATGGAGCGCAAAGCAGTAAAATCGTCGCCTTGCTGTGGATGGGGAACATAGGACTTATTGTGCCTTTCAAGGAGCTCGATCAGTGCGCTGAGATTACAACTTCGGCATCCCGAGACTGATATCTCATCGAGCGGCAAGACGACCCATGGTACATCGCATCGAGTACCCGTGTTACTCAGGTGATCGCGCCTAGGTCGAATGGGGAGAGACCACCGACGGGTACATCATCTTCCGTGGACCGCTGCGCTGGATGGAAACCCAGCACGGCGCAAAATTTGGTCGCATGGAAGTCAAATACATCGTAATGCTGCCTTTGCCCAGTGGCTCTCGGCCATATCTATGGCCGAACCCCAGTTCTAGCGATCCTATCACGCAGCCCGCAGAGATAGTCATCCTGGCATTCGAGGGCGTCCACGACTATGTCGAGGTTGTACCGCAGGAGATCTGGTTTACATCGAGAGAAATTGGCTATAGGATTGAGCCTTTGCTCGCCAGATTGCCAACTTGGGTATACCCGTTCGTTGTCAAGTACACTGAACTCAAGGTCGCCGTCGAACGCATCTCTGCTTCGATGCTCACCAGGGAGCCGCACGTCAACCCGACGGCTCATGTGAGATTCATCTCCTGGATGCCGGAGTTCGTACCCGATGCCAATCTCCACACTGCGAACAACCCACTTCAAGACTTATCTTACGCGGTCACATCGAGCCTCTGGCAAGCGCTCAAACAGCATGGCGTGAAGATCCATCTCTGCCTAGTACAACCGCTTGTATGCGACTTCTTGCTGGAGTTGCTAGACGAGCTCTGATCTCGAACTCTTGAGGATCGAGCACAAGGCCGATACGATTACCTGGGACGCCGGAAGGCGTTCGGCCTTCTCGGCTCGCCGTATGTAGCACTTCCTCTTCATGGACATGATTACGGCCGCAAGATTGTCTGTTTTGCCCGGCACCACGTTCAAGATGTGTAGGCGAACGAGTCCGTGCCTTAGCCAGAGTACGATCGGCGGAGCCACAATGCCGATGAGCAGGGCCTGGCGGCTATGAAGCCTATGATAGAGTACATTCGGTGTGAGGTGCGGGACGCTGTTCGTCGCGCGGACGAGATCGCAATATTCAACACTTCGGTGTCTGGTGCCACTCACGACGAAGACGCCGTAGAGGTGCTATTTAGCTCGAGCTACGCCAGCTGGCGAAGGGCAGTGGCGCTTCCTGAAGTGATGGAGACGAGCCGGCTACCGGGACGGCAGGAGTACGACATCGCCCTGCCTTGACTGACTCACCTCATCAACACTATTTGCGCCTAGGAACACCGTATAGTGGGTTTTCCACTCGACCCCTGACACGGTTTCGGGAACCACTTGCTTATAGACTACGTTTGGGAGGAGGAAGAGGCGATCTCGTTGCTAGAGAGCGGTGTTCTTTCCGCTCTCATCTTCTTGGAGGCAACGCTTGACAATCGTTCCATCCCGTTGCAGATCCTCGACATGTCAGCGGCCACGTCTTCTCCGGATCCAGGATGGCCTTTGTGGATCCGAGAGGAACGTGTCAGGCTATGGCCGACGGACCAAGAGCGGCTTGGGATCGGCAGCATAGATGCGAAGGCCATGATCAAAGCTAAACAGGTGGCGAGCGAGCCACAGGCGCCTTCCGTCCTCCTTATGCCCTCCGACTTCTTGAGAGCATCAGACCCTGCATACCGCTTAACGAGCTCTGGCAGCAATCGCGTAGCACATTAGTTCCATTCCATACTACTAAACGAACACAGTGGCGCCTTATGGCCCTTCAAAGACGGCCATCCTCACAAGTTCCAGAAAGGATGCTTCTAGATGAGATGCAACTCCTTGCTCGTGCTTTCGGCAGCTTCGTGGTTTGCAACGTCGAAGGCATGGCAGTAGGTCTGGTTTTTGGCGATCTCCGATGGGGAGGTTGCGATCCTGCGCCTTGGGATCCCGCTCTCGAACCTGGCGCACTTCAGTGAGCGTTCCTCGATGGTGAGGTTGCGACCCTGTGCCTTCGGATTACGCTCACGAAGCCGCTGGCTGAGTGGATGGTGGTGGTAGCCAGTAGGAGGAGTGATGATGGTGAGGTAACCTGTCTGCCAGGCTGGGCTTGAGCTGTTACAGATGAATGCTGGAACGCAGGCGGCGTCTTCCTACAGCGTTTTGTGGTAGCGTGCCCGCTGTCAAGATTGCGTGGCATGGAAGCGCTGTAGGTAGTTACACCGAGAATCAGGGCCAAGATCATGTGCGAGCTGTGGATAGTTTGGTAGTCCGCTCATCACCCGGAGCCGCCTCTCCGCATACACGAGAAGACACACGATACAAGGGCGGCGCAGAATCAGCGCGCACGCCAACCGCCAAACGACCAGCTTGAAGTTCACCACCTTCACCACTTCACGACTCACGATAATGAAGTTACCTCAGGAGCGATACCTCGAAGCAGCTACCACGCAAGAAGAAGTAGTGCCACCGGACGAGCAAGGAGAACTCACTATTGCCACCCCTTGAGAAGCATGAGAAGGATCACATGATCCAAATCAACGTCTGCTTCAGGTGCAGACAACCTGGCCACCGCAGTCATCACGCTTTTTATCCAAACAACACCTAGCAAGATCGAGCCAAGAAGACACCAGCACGAGCAACGCGCTCAAAAGAGACTTCCGCAGTCACCGCACCACTAAGAACCACTCAACCAGCAGCGAACACCATTCTAGCACCTCCGGCTCCGGCACCAGCCGCAGCGCCCTCAGATTCACCTTCACAAGCCGCACCGCGCCCCAAGAGACTGCCACTGCGCCGGCACCACCCGCACCGACTCCTCCGCGCGCGAGCGAGCGCGAGCGTACCTCCAGCTACACCACTCTGTCACTTTAGATGTGTGTATGTACACCGTCACTTCCATCAAGTCGTCGCACTACTCAAAACCAACGATCTCTCATTTCCTTTCTCAACTCTGCGAGCTCCGCTTTCAGTCCCTCCATCTCGTCCAGTCTTTTGGTGTTGGCCTCGGTCAACTGCGCCAAACCCGTGAACTGATGGTCAAACCCCTTTACGAGGGCTTTCAATGATGCCACCTCGTCCTTCGACTCCGCGAGCTCCTCTCTAAGTTCTTCGAAACGAGCAGCTATCCTCTGCAATGCGGCAGGGTATCCACCGTCATCTTCATCTTCATCGCCCTCGTCCACCAGCCGTGCATCACAGTCATGGCGATTGTTCTTGATACAATACGCACATCTTGTGACCGGATCTTGTCCGATCCTCAACTCCTCTGGATAGACAAAGCAGTCATGCTCTCTATGATCACACCGGGTACACGCCTTACCAGCAAGAACTCCAGCGCCACCTACAAGGGCACCCACGTGCTCCCAAACCCGCTTCTGGGAGTCGAGGAGCGAACGGAATTGTGCTTTTGTCTTGTGGTACCACGTGCCCGGGTGGTGGAGCGCAGCATGATAACGCCTGCACTAGGTCAGTTGTATGATCTTATGGAGAATCAAAGCCCACGTGCGTACATACCTACGATTCCGCTTCACCTTAGGCTGCGTGCGGGTTTTCCGCGTAATTCTTGCACCTACCTTGGATTTGGGCTTCACGGGTTTAGGAGAGAGTACATCCTCTCCATCCTGATCATCATGCTCGTCGTCATCCTCATCGTTGACGAAGCGATCCTCATCTGCTGCCGTTTCTTGCTTCTTTCGGTTCACCACGCGGCGAATGGGGCGAGAAGGCGTGGCCGGAGAACCCATGATGATCTCACGTACGGTGGTGTTATGGGAGCGACGCAAGACGCTGCGCGAAGTGCGAACTGTGCTAAGCTTGGCCATACTGTCGCGGGCGTGTGTGTCAGTCTACTGTAATGGAGACGTTCGACAAAAGAGGTCGACAAACTCCTACGTCGATGACTTGCCGAATGAGTAGTTCTAGAACATTCTTCCGGTCGAAATCGATGGAAGCCGAAATATGTGCTGACTTCACTTCATTCTTGTAGGAGTATCCAAGAGCGTCCTCTCGTCCCATAGGTCCGGGTTTCGAAGCACGATTGTGTTCCAGTCTGGAGCAAATACTGGGGGTTCCCTTTGTTACCCAGGACAGTCGCGGGCCTCCCTAGCAATGGGGATCGATCAATCGAATACATCGCTAGTCCGCAGGAGTATCAGGTTTCCGGGCAAACGAACGACGGTTCATTCGATTTCTTCTTGAATCAACGTCTCCTGCATCAAGTAGTGGATGATCGATCACGAGACGTTGGCTAGGCGGCGTTTGATTATGCATTGCTCGTACACGCTAGACAGATGGCCTTGTTACTCATGTCGGAGAGGCCGTCATCCTCAAAAACCTGCTCATCACCGGCGTCCTGCTCCTCAACAGAGTCTTGGTCGTAAACGGAGTCTTGCTCGTCACCGGGATTTTGCTCGTCACCAGAGTCTTGCTCGTCACCGGAACCTTGCTCGTCACTGGAATCGTGCTTCTCATAGGACTTGCTCGTTGTGTCCTTCGGAGGAATCCGTGGAGAGGAAGTTCGAGTCCTCGCCCCGAACCAGAATCAAGCCCATGTCGTTAGCGTGGGTCCGGCGAAGCCTGTGAACCAAATCGAGCTCCGCTACCTAAGGCAAGCGGCACTTTTGGCCTTTGGCGACTCGGAAGGGTGAAGGAGGATACCGTGGATGGGAAACGCGGAAACGAAGCTCCTGATTTGTCGCTCACGTACCCTCAGCACTGCAGCACCGCACCTACACTACGATGTTGTTGCCGAAGCCGTAGCCAATGAACTTTGTGACGGAAAGTCGTTGAGCTGGTTGTGTCGCACAAGGCTGGGGTCGGCTTAAGTCGGTGAAAGTGGGATCGGACGCCGTCGATTGTGTGTCTGGAATGAAGCCACGAAACTGCTGTTCGCACTAGGAGCAGCACTGTGAGCAGCTCCAAACTGCCGTTCGCACTATGAGCAGCGCTGTGAGCAGCACTGGGAGCAGCTTATAATTTGGACATCCACCTATTACATATAGCTGAACGAGCATCCCCAAACCATAGCACGCATCCATGTCGCATTACATAACCTCCGTACTGGCTTTAGAGTCACGATCACGACGTCGTAATGCTCGTAAAGTGCCGTTCGCTCTAGGAGCAGCACTAGGAGCAGTCGGTTGTAGACGATTCCCACTCAATTCGACACGAACAATACGATCGCAGCTATTCTAGACTCACGATAATTGATCCAGTTGCCACAGTGGAGCCACAACGGGGACGTATCTACGAATACTACTAGAAAAGTGCTACTCGCACTATGAGCAGTCTTGGGAGCAGTCTACCATGCGAGTACGTCTACGACGTGCAACCCCCCAGCTGTTACTGGTCCTCATGCACACAGAACGTGGCAAGTTAAGTAGTCTGACACACCAACGTGGATGTCAACTGCGTTCGTTCGACTGATCTCCAGCCAACGCCTAACGTCGTCTCCTGCTTCTATCCATACCGACAATACCAAATTTGCAGCCACCACCCGCAACTCTGCTAGTTCGGTTTTTACTTTCGTTCCTCGGAAACAATCGATGCATCATCGTTATGGTTTTGACATAGACTAATTTTTCACTCCCGCACCATCTCCGATCACAACTCATGTGTTGTTGCAAGGCCTCTCCGAGACAGCATCCCTCCGACAGCGAAGCCAAGGACCACCGCGGTTGCGTTGCCTCTTGTGTTTTCGATGGTCAGCTCGAGTCTGAGGCCGGATTCATCGACAAAGTTTCGAACTACCGCTTATGCGACTTTCAGCTCGCGGAGCTAAGCAGGACGATAATCGGGACAGAGGCCTACAAAGCTAATGTGGAACCGCGCATGATCTGGGTGAACTTGATCAGGATTACGCCCATGGAGCTCTCCATAACAAGCTCCTTGTGCGAGAGTCTAGACAGGTTCGTGGACTTACATCTCTGCGCGGACTTGGATGTGATAAGACAGGTACGTAACAGCTTGAAGCCGAGGGCCCGCGTCCGCACCGAATCGATGCCGGTCGAGCTCTTGCGTGCCTTCCCATCCGGCCACCCTGGCCCAACCATCTGAAGGCAGAGAAAGCCATGCTAGACAGGTTGTATGGATACTACACCCCAAAAATAGTAACGTACTTGGAAATGTCCGCGGCTGCCTAATATCAGCGACACCATAAAGGAAGAGATCGAGCTGTGCGCCAGAAAGCGGTGCTTCAGACGCTGCGCGCACGGGTCTATGGTAGTCAGCACGATAAAAGGCGTTGTGCATTGATGAACTCGCCTGAGGACTAGCGCGGGTATCTGTAGGAGGTCGCGCATGTCAGTAGTACGGAGGTGGATGTTCTGACACCCGAAGCAGCTCTCTATAACCTGTGCCAAGAGAGCCCCGTCGTATATACCGAGTAGAGTGGCAGCGGCGGTTTCGGAATCTTGACCTTGGTGGATCTGACTTACAATGTCGCTCGGGCGTAGATTTCACCCGACTTACCTTTACTTTAGCGACGTCCCTCAGTTCTCCGGATCTAGGAAAGCATTAAAGAGATCTTCGGAGGTCTCACTATCAACAACGGCGGACGAGACCTCCATAAGAAGCTTAGTGATGGATTTGTCGAGGATAGGTCGGGAGAGGATGTTACGCGGCATAAGAAAACACAGCTGCTGCTTTGAGAGGCGGACGGTCGTAGCATCTAGAACCTCAAGGTCCCTAGCTTTGTGCACGAACGTGATGATGCCGCGCTTGTAGAGTCCGAGGATACCAGCCAAGTGAACGCCAGTCTAGTTCGATGGGCGCAACTGGCTAGGGGCGAATTCTGTAGCTCTAGAAGTGAACGTAGCGCCGAGTTCGGCGATCTCGAGCCAGGTCGACGTATTGTCCCAGGCTTGTCCTAGCGGTCCGTACGCTTCGCGAGCGATCGCAGCCTCCTCATCACTTAGCTGGCGCAAGTAGCCCCCCGGCGGAGGCGGCGGAAGGACCGTCCTATTCAGGGTGAATTAGCTGTTCGAAGCGAGTGGTCACCGAACAGCGAGCGACTTACTTGGTAATGGCTAGGGCGGCACGACGGCGGAACTTGAAACAGTAAGAAACCCATTACACATCTGGATACTAGACCGTAGAGTGTATCGATCCGTTCGCTTTCTCAAGCTCGAGTAGAAGATAATTAGTTCCTTTGAGAGATTAGGGTTCCTATCGATGCTTCCGGTCATGACAACTTCCTTGCAGCTCCAACAACACTACACTCCAGACTCGGCGCGCCTATGTCACTAAGCCCGGCTCCTGCTCCCGGACGAATTGAGGTACGTGCGTACACTTAATGCTCTGGCTCCGCGAAAGCTGCAGGAGAAGCGGTGCTGGGTTCGGCCTGCACTTTGAGCTTCTTCGCTGATTGCGAGGAGGCTTCGAGATCGACTTCTGCGCCGGCCCGTTTAAGCCCGAGCCCAATCATAGCCGGTCTACCTGTACTGCTTAGTTAGTAGGCAACACTTCTAGACAGTCTAGCGATGAGGTTACCTTTTGCCGAGCTACCATCGTTCACGTTCGTCCCTGACCCTCCTGCCGCATAAGGACTCGTCGAATTACGTAGGGTTCGCGGTACGCTGTTCCTTATCTCTTCCGTAGGAGTTTCGTCCGGCGCCGGTTTCGACAGAGCATCAGAGGGTGCATCTGGGGCCGCAGGCGGAGCCACCGGAAATGCTACTGGTGTGCTCTTCGATGGTGCTACGTTCATCGGTACCGAGGGATGTGTCGAGTCAGTCGTGGAGCGAGCCGACGCAATATGCACCCCGACTAGTTCTTTTAGGGAAGAGGTCACGCCTTCGATGTTTGGCTTCGGGCTTAAGTGTTCGTCTCTGGGTGCTTCAGCATGATCTGGATCAACAACTACCTCGGCATTTCCTGTATCTAGTGACGATGTCACGGTGTCTTCGATCGATGTCGTCTTGCCGATGGCCTCTTGGGACTTGTCGCCCGATTGCTTTGCATACGTCGTCTTGTCGATGGCCTCTTGGGGTGTGTCGACTAACTAGTTCTCGTGCGTCATCTTAGCGGCTTCTCGGGGTGTGTCGACCGACTGGTCTTCATGCGGTGTCTTATTGGCGGCATCCTGGGACTTGTCATCCGACCGGTCTTCATACGGTGTCTGATTCTTGACCCCTCCATCCTCGTTACTCCCGTTGTTGTTGTCGCTTTGTTGCGATGCCTGCTCCGAGGCACGCTCTACCGAATAGAGAGTCCCTAAAGAGGCCGGATTGACCTTGCTGCACCATCCTGATGTTCGTCATAATTCTCCGGAAGAATGTACGTCAGTTATGCTAAGCTGAGGTTACGGCAACACTCGTCTTACCCTCCGCGATGTATGTCTGCATCATTATGCTTTAGGCGCGCCAGGGCTCGTCCTCGTTGCTAAGGCGGGTGTCATCTATAGAGGTTTCAGCACATGTCTTGTATCCATTGTGTCTGGTAGAAGGAAATATGTCTCGGGCCTGAGCTCTTCAGACAAGCTCGCCCTGGGATGGATATAAGATCTTACATGTCGTCCAGGGCTGTGAGGTTGATTTCCAACATCGATAGTCCCGCCCTGTTTGGTTCTTCATCAATCAAAATGGAGTGGAACGATGCTTTCGCACTCGTCATTCCACTCAACCGAAACGCCAACGAGGCTCTTCGGACCCGAGCAAATCGCTTCCTCATACATGACGGTGTACCACATCAGCTGTAGGATGGTGCTTGTGAATCTCGCTTTCTCACTGCTAGCAGGCCGGCGCTACATCAGTTTCGGAACATCGAGAGCGAGTGGGGTGGACTCCCAAAAGCAGATCCGGCAGTTACTGCGCTGCACTTCTACATCAAGATCGACTTCGAGCGCCGCGCTCTTCTCCTGACAGATGTGTCGACGTCCCGCACTTGGTTTCAACAGCACAACATGGACTCCGAGTACCAGTGGCTCCGGCACGGCACCGTCTGCATAACCGACGCCATGTATGTCCGAGTGGGCAGTCTTGGCCGCTGTTTGGAGTTCGCGATATCTCCAACATCGTTGATGCGGTCGCAGGCCAGCTGGCAGAGGTTGAGCGTCGAACATGCCATCTCGTTGGGAGAGGTCGCTAGGCGGCGCAGCAGCGCAGCTCTGATCGCGAAGCCGCGCAGCTGCAGTGTCGCAACATCGTCTCTCGGTTGGATTGGTGAGGGGGAGTTAGCGCAACCATCAGTAGGCGGAGGGAAGGAGCTTGGAGTTATTGCAGATCAACATGAGACGGAGCATGAGTTAGAGAACCTATCTTAGTGGCTTCTCCATTGCATCATAGAATGTATCCTCGCAGCACCTTCTGAGGTGTCGGGCGGCGAATGGTCTCAACAATACCACTCGACTTACTCCTCGCAGCACGACCATCGCGTGCTGTTATCATCTCATCTCAATCATTATATCTTTCGTCGTGGTGGCCACTGGGTGTCTTGGGTCGCATGATGCTCAAAGAGTATCGCCTCCAACTGGAAAAACTTGTCGAGTTTGTATCCTGGCCGTCAATTGCTTGTGCCCGGTTCTGCGTACGCAGCTGAGCGACGGGCTCAGTCCGCCGTGCTTGGGGAGGTTACTGTTCCTAGTGACGCACCACCAGATGGATCCAGGCCTCTTGGGACGAGTTGACCGATTCCTCCCGCATGCAGCGCAGGTGCTATGTCCCCAGAGAATGGCTTGCAACGCCGGAGCAGCTCAGTATATATAGTCCCGATGTCCTGGTGCTTGAATGCTTCCGATTCTTCAAATCTGGCCAGATTGACCGCACTTGCCCGCGTGGCCGGATCGAACAAGTATCGCATAGTAAGCAGCCGCAGTTCTGGGTCTAGGCCGCTGGGTTTCCATTCGTTGCTCGAATCCCACTTGCCGCCGATGGCTTCGAGCTGCGAAGTAGGCCAGGTAGAAGGAGGTGGTAGTAGCGATCAGTACGAGCGACGGATTGGCGGCGGTATACACTAGCGCCCTGGCATGGTCGATATACTGTACTGCATACAGCGGGGTCTTCGTGGGATGGGGATGGTAGAGGGCATTGGCGCTCAACCACCTACCACGCTGAGGCTGTGTCTCGAAAGCATCACATACTTTGTCTTCCACTTCTTCGGTGGCCGCGGCCGGGGCTTGCTGCTCGCACGTTTCCTTGCAATGTTGATGGCTGTTTTTGCCTTCCGTTCCGATGTGCAATGAGTCGACGTGCAATTTCACGAAAGCGGGAGAGGTTGCGGGCGGACTACGGCGGACTGAGTCGACCCAAAAGGACATGGAATTAAAAGTGAATGTAATTGGCTCCACAACGCAAGGATCATATGCTATAAGTCACCGGCGTAATACTAGATTAAAAGGAGTAGTAGAGTGTCTATAGGGTAGTAACAAAAAGACTGCAATCTCTACAATGCGGAACGGGTAAGCTAGGCCCGATTAGGCCTAGCTTATTGAGATTAAGGTTACGGTTAATTACGGGTAGCGGACATTAGACAAGCAAACCCCAGTCGCGTTAGCCAATTACGTGTAAAGCTACGAGTTACGACTTTAGCTATCTATTAGCCCTTCTTAAATTCGCTCGTCTAAACTATACGCGTCGAAAAGTTAAGATAGAACCAAAACAGATAGATAGATAGACAGCTAAAGTCGCGACTCGTAGCTTTGTACGTAATTAGCTAACGCGACTAGGGTTTACTTATCTAGCGTCCGCTACCTATAATTAACCGTAACCTTAATCTTAATAAGCTAGGCCTAATCGGGCCTAGCTTACCCGTCCGCATTGTAGGGATTGTAGCCTTTTTGTAACTACCCTATATTTACCTCTCCTTGCTTCGCCTACATTACTATATCCAGACTAGTCAATAACGACTAAGGGAGCGTTGTACAGACTATTCGCATTACGTGATTACAAAAAAAAGAGCTCTAACTGGCGCCGTCGACGCCACCGTGCTAGTCAAGCTATTTTAATTCCATGTCCTTTTGGGCCGACTCAGTCCGCCGTACCGGACCCTGCGGCTAGTCAAGCTTTCCACATGGAGGGAAAGTAACTTACCACTACACAACAACGCCCTCACAGTTGCCGAATCAAACATGGACCCAGATCAAGTCATTCGCCAGCTGGAGCAGGTACAGGAGGGCGCCAAAGATGAAGAATGGGCTGCCAAACTTCTCTACATCTGCGAGCACCTGTGGAGCGCACTCGGTGACCCCGAACTTTTCGAGCGGAGCCAGCCTTCATCTCACTACTGCGCGACGATCCCGAATGCTTCAGCCTGGCGCAACAGGTGATCCCAGAACTACGCCAGATACAGGGCACAGGTCTTGGAGGGGCTGCAGGAGCAAGCCCATCGAGTATCCAACCAAGCATCTTTCGACTCTCCAGCATATCTCAAGAAGAAAGACACGTTCTACGAGGCGGATGTATAGAAGGCTAGCTCACCTGGCGCACGGCCTCACCTAGCGCACGATTATAGAATTTTATATTTTTAATATGTCGATTATTACTAAGTATTATAGTTAGATATTTTAAGTGAAGATATTACTATCTTAGATAGTTAATTATATAAAGCAATATTCTAGAATTTTCTTATATAGCTTATAATAATAAGGGATTAAATAAGGCCGTAGGATTACTATTTCGTTAATAACTTAACGAGTTTCTATTTATATATTATAAGATTAAGTTTTATTATAGATTATAATATATATAAAGAGTATACAAGATAATAATTTAATATATATCTATTAATAGCCTTATAATAGCTAGTAAAGCTAATTACTATTCTATAAGCTTTATAAGCTTATTTCTATTATTATATTAAAGTATAAAAGCTTATAATCTCTATATAACTAAGATATATAATTAATATTATATTATAAAGTAGATATATATATTAATTATAAGCTACATACTATATTAAACTTAAATATTAGTAAAATATCTAATATTAATCTAACTATAGGAGTAATAGGTTATATAAGTATTTTAAATATGTTTTAACTAAATAGTATATATTTTTCTTTATCTTAATATTAAAGTTTATAATATTAAGCTAAATCTACTAAATTATAGCTTAAGATCTAAATTTAAGAATATATATAGAAATTAGCTTAATATATTAGTAGACTTAGCTATATTTATAATATATATAAGAGAAGTACTTATAAGTATCTTAATAGCTTTATTAATACTATAAAATTATATTATCTCTTATTAATAGCTTTATAAAGCTAGTATACTTAATTTTTAAAAAATAAATAATATATAGATTATTAAATAGATATAAGCTTATATAGTCTTAAAATACATTATTTAGGAAAATTTAATAGATAATTCTTCTTATATAAAAGTAAACTACTTTATAGCTAATATTACTACTATTATAAGCTAATTTACTTTATTTAACTATAATAGATATAATAGATATTTATATTATAAAAAGCTTTTAAATATAATAAAGCTATAATATATAATAGTAAGTTAAGCTATATTTAGCTTTAATATTAGGATATAATAAGAAATAAGATTATTATAAGTTTTTATTTTATTTCTACTAATATAATAGTTATAAAGTAATAAAAGCTTTAAAGTAGCTTTATCTATATATAAACTTTAATATATAAAAGTTTTATCTATTAAAGTTTAATATAGCTATAGTTATTAGCCTTATAAAAAGATTAAAATAAGTATTAACTTTGTTAGCTTATTTATCTAGAATAATAGATAGTATTATATATTATTATCTTATAATCTTAAAGTATATACTAAAATCTAACTTAAAATTAATTTTTAAGGTATAAGTACTAATAGCTATTAAGTTATTAATAGTTTAAGTATTTAATAACTTTATTTAAATCTATTATAACTAACGCTATATAATATAATATATTCACTTAAGATTATAATATTAGCCTAATAATACTTATAAATCTAGCTAGAGGTTTTTTAATACTTATAATTAGCGTAATCTAAGAGTTATCGGGGATAGATAAAAGCTTGAAATCGTGCGCCAGGTGAGGCCGTGCGCCAGGTGAGCGAACCTTCTATCGTGCGCGACTATTCATACAACGCAGTAACCAGTTCGCGGCGGAGGAGGTTACGGAAGTGCTGGAGTGGCTTGACAAGTGCCCGGCTTCTCTTCGAAAAGCCTCTGAAAAGGCCACACCACACGAGGACTTAAGCGGTGGAGATGAAGGTGAGGACGTCGACGAGGGAGATGGAGCTGAGTAGGAAGTGGGGGTGAAATTTTTGTGAAAGATGGAGAATGAAGTGGAGATGGGCACGGATGAGGTGGCCAGTAGCAGGCAGAACTAGAACACATAGACCGCGCTGATGGTGGCCACAGCACAAACTCCTCTTAGATCATTTCTCCTTAAGAACTATAGTTACATCCCCTCCCTGTCGCCGCCGCCGTCCTACCCACCAGAGACAACACCCTGGAACAGCTTCTAGAGGCTACAACGGCACGTATTGGGGTCGCGGTCGATGCCTTGGGGATGCTGGAACCGGTGTGGCAGTGAGAAGGCATCGAGTAGAAGTCACGGTCGGTCCCTGGAACGATATACCTCGCAAAGAAGTAGATCGGGGTTCCCACCATCCTCGAAGGTAACGAGTGCGCGAATTGCGGGGGCTGACCAGACGTCAGGTAGAACTACTCGTCCTGCTCCGCCTTGGACCACCGATAACGGCAGAACATCAGGTCGCCCATCGAATGATCTCTTGTGAGCACGACAAGCAGACCTGATTTGCGCTCCGCGCATGCTGCCATAACCCAGCCGTAGAAACGACTCGTCCCGCAGACATCGTTGCCGCGACGACCAGCGATTTGCGACCCGAGTTGAACGGGTTCGAGTTGCTGCGTCTGCTGTGCCCGCCTGACTGCCATTGCTATCCGCGTCGGCGACTACCTCCTCCTTCTCCGGTACGGGTCGGTGCCCCGGCTTCCGTGGCTCAGGATACTGACGGATCATTGAGTCCACCGCCTTGACCCACTCCATGGCATTATCAATGTCGAAGAGGGATTTCGCACAGAAGCTTTCGAAGCTCACTCGTTTGTCGCGCGTTTGGTAGAACGAGTCCGGAATCTCGCACTCGGGGATGAAGGAGAATACCTTGCGATTGGGAGTCCCGGAGAACTCGAACTGGTACATGAGGCAATCGAACCTCTCGAAAGCGTTGAAGTAGAAGCGGCCGTAGCAGACGGGAACTCTGGAAATCGACACTGGCCCTCGTTCATTACACGCTTGCTGAAATCATCGTCCGTGGTTGTTGCACATGTATCTACACAGTTCCTCAGCCTCGCAGATGTGTACTCTCGGGATACACGTGTGCGGCCGTATGTGTGAATGTTCTTTCGATCGCCTTCACCATTCACGAGATGTCTGGGTTGCGGCTACTGCAGTCGTCACGACTCCTCCACGACAAGAGTCAGGTCACTTAATCACTTCATTGCAACGAACGGTGTTCACTCGATAACCCTAACCGCTTGCCACTTGCGCCGGAATTCCATCATCGCACAACACATGGCAGCTGCTTTGACCTGTAGGCGTATCGACGAGGCTGTTCAGAGGATCAAGGAGGGCCACCAGAATGAGGCAGACATGGGAGTCTTGGGTGCGGCTGCAAACGATCCAAAGTGGTCAGTCTACGTAGGCTACCATCCATCCCCGGAGGAACCATGCATCGACCGACACAGAGCAGGCCAGAGACGTCTTTCCAGAGCTACGGCCCGAGTCGAGAGTCCCACGAGGAGAAATCAACAACGAGCATCTAGGCACTGCACGGGCGCTTTTCGTGACGACTGCGCAGGTTACCTTGTCGTCACATGAATACCATATTCCAGGCTACTTCGCCATCTTCTGCTACAATCAGATAATGGGGTGGTCGGGACTTCTGCCTGCGTCTGACGCATCGCGGCGGTTGCTGGTCAACGCGTACAACACTGTCGCCCCTGCTTTCAGCAATCTTGATCGTGAGTTCTTGAAACTCCGTCGAAATTGGTACACTACTCACCTCTTCTAGGTCTCGCTGATCCTCGCACCGGCGGATGGAGCAAGTTGCCGACTCGCCTCGAAGATCCGGCGGCTGGTCCTGACAACACCACCGCTGATCTACGGATCATGCGCTAGATCTTACGAGTCACATCACTAGGCCACACCCTGAAGAGGCTGACAACAAATCATAACCTGTCGGATCTTCCTGAGTTTCACCACTTGACCGCTTTGATACACCACGCCTTTCGGTGAGTGTTCCGGGAGCTCGAGCAACGCTAGCCACTAACAGTATCTCGCCAGTTCAACTACGCCAAGACTGCACAGCCTCCTTGCGACCGCCTGCGAAGCGTGGTGCGACCGACACGCCTGAGGATTCGCCAGCAGCGAAGCGTCAGAGGGAAGGAGAAGATGAAGAAGGACAGGCGTGAGAGGAGGATGCTTCCAAAGAAGCTACTCAATAACATGTGTTCCAGCAGGACGCAGCTGGCAATGGCACATTCAATGGCCGTCGCCGTCGATCTCTCGGAGCTATTGGCGCATCAATGGTCTGTTCAGGGGTGGAGAAGAGTCGGCACTGGGCCAACATCAAGCGAACAAGTACCATTGAAGCTATAAGCTTGTATCAAGTCTATGTACGTGAGGTCGAAGATCGAGCACACACTCGTCTGTGCAGCTGTGCGAAGCCACTCATTCGCCAGGGAATAACGTCTCTAGCACATCCCCGAACACTGCAAGCTCAACGCCACCCCCAGGTATCCCTCCGTCCACGGCCCGACGGAACACTTTGGCTAATCGCTCCCGCAATCTGTCTTACAGGCCAGGGTCAGCAATTTCCAGCACTCGCTCGCCGTTTCAATGCGCACCATTCGTCGCCAGATTCCATGTCACGGTGGTCGTTGAACCGGAACGGGACTCCTCGGTGCAGGAACCTACCGCTGCATCCCCATTCTTGCAGCGCAGTAGGTCCTCAAAAGTGGCGAAGAATATCCTAGTCTCGGAGAAGAGCAGCATCAAAGGCCCGGCTTGCTGGCCAGCGCTAACGGCCTCCCAATCGGTGGTCGCCAACGCATAGTCAAACACAACTTCTTCCTCTTCTGGAGCCGTAGCAGCGACGAATACGAGAGGCAGCAGTTGGGCTCTCTTGCTAAGTCTTTGGTTAGTATCGATGGTGGCAGGGCAGCGAAGATACTTACTCTTGCCACTGCTAGTGCAGTACCGCGCCAACAAACAATACGAGACGATCCGCAGGCTTAGCGTTGACCCATTCTTCTTGCTCACCAGCATCCCACCGTCGACACGCGAAATACACCCGGACACGGTCTTTGGGTTTGCCGTCAATGATGAACTTGCCGGTGGCACCGGGAGTGTTGCTGGCGTCGTCATTAGAAGATAAGGCGAAGATGGCCGGCAATGGCAAGACTTTCGCCGTTCCGATTCCTGCGGCTTGCTTGTACACTTGCGCAAAGCGATATTCGCGCAGCGTTGAGACCATACCGTACCATCGAGCTAGAAGAAAGACGAATGACTGTCTCGCAGAGCCGACCTCACTTCCGTGAAGACCCTCGCCGGCTGAGCGGTCAGGAGCTCGACACCTTCCGGTATTTGCCATTCGGGTCTACCCGCGCCCTCCTCGTCGCCGCTCTCGTCATCTCTCTCGATACGCTCCTTCCGCTTCGGATTCTTATTGAGATTCTCGTGTTGGGACTTGCACGCTCTGGCTGATCTCCCCGGCAGAAGCGCTGCAATGGCCTTCCACCCCATCTGCTTCGCGCGATTCGATAGCAACATACGCAATTCCGCTTTGGTCCACGGACCGGCCTTGGACCTAACCGCCACTGCTGCCTTTCGTGCCTTTCGAGTTGCCTCTATCGATCGGGTAGGTTGGTATGCAGGACGATTGTAGGCCGGTATTACTACCTGAGTGCTACTAGGCTGTTCGATGACGTCGAGATCGTCTGGCACCAGCTCCGGCCCAGAATCTTCGACCAAGTCTTGAATGTCGTCCATGCTCCGCGGGTCGTTGGTCACCATCGTGGCAGGCCTTGTTCGTTGGCAGACGGTGTGTGGTTTCACCAGTATATGAACAGAGCTCGGCTTTGATGCCTTTGGGAACGACAGCTATCGATCTGTCGATTTGCTCTAACAGCAAGGTCGGTGGCCATTGTTGCTATATATGTCTGGCGTTTATACTTATTGCTTCCCTTAACCAACAACGCATGCTATGTGCTCTGGTTCCTCAGCAGTACGATCTGTTGCTTCCGGTGGCTTCCTGAACAGGTCCACGGCAAGTTTCCTATTGAACATCTGTACAAACAATCCAGCAGACATACGGGGAGTGGGTGCATTTGCTGAGCCTAAATCGTGGCTGGTCATTGTCTCTCGCACGACGGTGAACCACCAATGATGCCATATAGCCGACGCGAGGTTTCGACGGGAAGACGCCTCAAGCCAACTCAGCTCTTACAACTCATCCTTGCACACGGCAACTATGGATGACCTGCAAGCCCCGTCAGTCAACAACGAGGAGCCCAGTCCACAGTGGTGAACCGTCAAGTCACCCGCTTGATGTGCCCGACGCCACAGACGCCTCCGGCGGCAATGTCAAGGGCCGACTGGTCTAGGCTGGGCCAGGCACTCAGGCCACTGTTGAAAGACCCCTATCGATATTCTGTGGATGCATTGGTTGGAGAAGGTGAAGCCTTCCACAAGTTGAGCAAACTTAGCATGGAAGTCAACGTCGCTGCCAAGCTGATGAATGTTCGGATCGTTCTGCGAAGTGTGACAACTTATTATACCCTCCCATTACAATGAAGGCCACCGCTGACCAATGATCTAGGCTACGAGGCCAGTCTCTCGGATGGAGCGCTCCTCGTGCTACTAACGGATCCCGAAAGTGCCCCTCTAGACAACGCGGACTACTTCGAGCTGTGGGATTCGGTAAGAAATCAGACGGGCCTTTCGTTCATACCTTTCGATGTCAAAGTCCTCAGCCTCAAGCAGGGTACAGGGACCAGGGTGTCCAACAATCAATCAATCAGTGATTGGTTCAGTTTGATGATTGCTAGGATTGTTTGAGCCAGAAATTTGATTGATGGTTTCATTGGCGCTAATCGATTGTTTGATTGATAGGCGGCTGTACCTACCCGATTATGTAGTCACGTGTAGCCTTGGCGCGGCTCCTTCCTCTTTAGGAAGGACGTTTTCTAGTATAGAGTATTAGCGTGATTGATTGATTGCTGGACTAACTGCTTAATTGATTATGATTACTAGAGGAGGCTGATCGATTGATTGATAGGCTATCAATCAATCCAATCATTGATTGTGATTGCTTGTTGAACACCCTAACAGGGACCCGAAGCGCACACTACTGCAACTGGTCGGTCGGGCATACTACCAGTGCGGCTCAGTCGGAAAATGCGCAATTCGTCGTAGCACCTGTTGAAGGTCTTAGGGGCTGTTTGGGCTTCGTCCCAATGCCCACTTAGCTGGAAGCTAACGAGACATCCTTTGGAATCAAAACCATTGCCTATGAGACCCCAAATTGGTTGCGAATGTACATGGTTTCGGATCACGACCTCTACTCGACTGTTGTGGATATCGTCCAGACTCATCTCGACGGAGTTGGTGGTCAGCACAGGAACGACTCTACCGGAATGGTACTAGACGGATGGCACCCGCAAGTGACTTCTGCGCCCGATATCCAACCCGGAGCGGGGCGCTACTTAGATTCCTCCTTTGAAACTGTTCTCGAACTCACTCCAACACGCAAGCACATAGAGGACGCATGCACTTCAACCCCTACATGCCGATAGGCATGGACCTGACCCTGATATTCAGAGTAGTCGGTAGCCTGTAGGCCGAGCTGAAGAGCTCGGACAAGAAAGCCTCGCAGTTTGTATTCTACGAACCCGATATCCGCCGGGATCCTTTCAGACCAAGGAAGTTGTTCCATATCCTGCTTTGCAGGTGCAAAGACGGGTACATCTGTATCACGCGGGACGATATCCGGGGTAAATGGTCTCAGATGAAAGAGTTGCCACAGGACGTTGTAAAGAAACATCATTTCTATGATTTTGCAGCGGTTGTCAAGTACATCACCGCACACGCCGACCGTGCCCGCCACGCCATCGCCGATGCCCTAGCTACGATGACACCGGAGCAGATCAACGAGGGCCTACCGGACAAGCCTGCTCATGCGTTGAAGACATAGACAATGCGAGACAAAGACGACGATCCCCTTACGACCCTGATGCGATTCCGCGGCGCCCGCCATACGTTTGAATCATGACCACGTAGTGTCTTGAGACTAGCAAAGGTATCTGTTTTGCTCTTGGTGGTGGCCACTCATTCAAGATACATGTCCTCGTTTAGCACGATTAGACGCTAGGGTAGAAGGACACTTTCGACTAGCACGGAACTTTGCCGTTCACATTGGGCTCGCCAGAGATCAGCAGCAAAAGATGTCTGCTCCTGAGTTTCCAGAATCACTACTTAAGCAAGTTCATCAAGGGCCAGTAGGCAAGTCTCGGCGTCCTCCCGTTCAGTATACGGAAGGACAGCTGGCAGCGAGTCGTTGTAGCGCCACGGTTCTTCATTCTTGGTAGTATGTCGACCCAGAGCGTGCGCTTTCGCCTAGTCTTCGCACATCGTGGCATCTTCTCCTACCATCCGGCTTTACCGGTATGTACAAAAGGGCGAGTTCCTCGAACCTTTGCCGCTGGAGTCGCGCGTAGGTTTTCGAAAGGCTGCTATAGGCGATGAGCTCATCTCGAAGCCATCATTCAAGACGATCGCGGAGAAGCCGTTTACGGGTGAGTTCCTGATCGACAGAAAGATTAACCTGGGACGTTACGTCCTCAACCATCTCGATAGAACCATTTTCCGCTAGTTGTATCGAGTAATAGAGGCGGAGGCACCAAGCTTTATCAGCATTGAAAATCCCATGCTTGACTCGCTAAGTCGGGCTTTCGTCTGGCGAGCTACAACACCTTACTCACCCTCCTCCGAATCACTAATCGTCTCGTGGGCAGCCATGTCGGCGGCCTTCTTCTCCGCCTACCTCTCCCGCGCTTCTTCCGGGGTACTGCCCCGCTTCCAACGATTGGCGACATCGGCACCATACTTGCACTAGCGGTACGAGTGCTCCAACCACGACGCCTAATATCCCAGTCGCACCTTCTCGCCGAACTCTGGATCCTACTGTTCGTATACGAGCTCCGGCGGCGTAATGGGGGTGTCGAGGGCCACCGGCGTTGGCCGAGACGCGGGCGTATATGTACGCGACTCGGGATCATCGCGGCTTAAGAAGGTTGGGGAGGTAGATTAGTCCGGCGGAGATGGCGCCGAATACATCTGATCCGCGGCTCGAGTGTGCGGAGGCTTCGAGGGATCCGGGACTGCGAGTGGAGGTCAAAGGGCGACTGGTGGGTGGTTCCGAGGCACAACGACGGCGCGGAGCCGGTGGCGCGAGCGAAGCTGCGTCCGAGAAGTGCATCGGCGGCAGTGAGAGGTCGCAGGAGCTCAGCAAGAGCGGGCTGCTGGCGGGCAGAGACATTGGGCGAGCCCGAGGTCGAGAGTGCTGGGGCTGGCGCTTCGCGAGAGGTATGGAGTCGTCGTCCGCATCGCATGCGCTGTCCCGGGAATGAGCTCGTCTTCGTTTCATGGCGAGAGAGACAGTGGCATCGTGCGCGGCCGTAGTCGTGCTCCTGGTTGTGGCCGTAGTCATAGCTGTGTGATCGTTGCAGGATGCAGAGGTGTGAGCAATTTCGGATTCGGATTCGTATTCGGCTAGGCCAAACCAACCAGCATCGCATCAACACCTCTCCACTTCATCCTGCGCCAATCCTACATAAGACTTCACATCAGGGTCGCATAGCCGGCAGGTTTGTGGCATATTAGGAGGCTGCGAAAAAAACATCGTCCTCCCTTGCTGCCATCTCGGCATCTTGACTATCACCACACCTACCAACCAACCCAAGATCCAACCCGAACGCTGCACGCTTGATCTATAGACATAAACTCTTCTCGGGTGGATTTTGCGACACTCACACCAGCCGACGCACGCACTTCCAGAGCGCTCGCGGATGTGTTAGCCGGCGCAGATCGCCTCTGCCAGCACCATCGGCATTCATCCGCGGCGATGCGGCTCCATTGACTCGTACTCTGCTAGCCAGACGAGAGAACGATACACGTACTGCGAGCAGCAGCTTTGGCAGTTCTGGTGCCACGACGGAAGTCGATTTGTCCAGCGACGACGAAGCTCCACCGAATGACTAAGGATGTTATGTCCTCAGCTTCGTATCCGGGCACCCGCCAGTACATCCATCGGCGGGCTGGCAGGTCGGTCTTGGCAAGTTCGACTCCGAGGTCATCACGGGCGGCGTCGATCTGCTGTTGTCGCCTCCATCGGCCAGAGCCTCTCGGTCTGTCTTAGCGGCTCGGCGGGTCCAAGCGATGTACGCAAGGCATTGCTCTTTCGTCTTCGACAGTAACGGCCAGCTATGCCTCCAAACCAGGCACGGCGGTATCAGCCTGGATTGTGAGACTCTTTTTAGAAGGACGCGGCGGATCCTGAGGCCTCGGAGTCTTGTTTCCATCGGACCGTATTGCTATGAGTTTGCCTTCGATGTTGCGAACCAAAATCACGAAGCTCGTGTGACGGAAGCAAAGCGGGTTTTCATACGGCAGTATATTACCGAGGAACCACTGCACAGTCAGGTATCGGCGACACCTTCAATAAGTGACGTGGTTATCGAGGACTGGGTCTTGCATGGCATTGTTGGGAGGTCCCCCGTTTCGGTCATCTAGGCGGCCTCAAACCATCGCACAGGAGACGTAGTAGCGGTGAAGCGGCTTCTACGAGACTCACGCTCGCACTTCAAGGTCGATAACGAGCTGCGGGCATATCGTGGCCTGTCGGACGCCGTAGATGGCATGCCCGGTGCACTGTACATCATGAGGTTCCATGCTGTGCTCGGACGCTATTGGCAAGGGAGCGATTCCGAGATATACATGCTCTGGACACCACTCGCCCAAGTGGGCGACTTTTCGAAATTCGGAAGCAACAGTCCCTTACGCCAGTCTGTGCCTAACAACGTAAAGCTGCAGCTGTACTATCAAGCACTAATTGGACTCGAAGCGCTCTACCACGCAGGCTACATCCGTCGAGACCTAAAATCACAAAACATCGGCATTGTCTCGCTTAGGGAGCGACCTCGCACGGTGCTCATCGACTTCGGTCAGACGATACATCTGGACCAAGGCCACGATCTCACACCTAGTCCTGCACACTGTGGAACCATTGGATACCTGGCCCCGGAGCTCGAGAATCCGCAATATGCTGCATCCTATGGACAGCCTATCGATATCTGGAGCATAGGCGCAGTCGGATACTACCTGTTCGATGGCGGAGGCAGGATCCCATGGAGCACTAAACGCAACATGTTCCTTCCCGAGCGGGACGGGAATCTGTCTGCGATCCATGTCTTCGAGTCGCATCATGCTACATTGAGGGAGCGGCCCGCGGGATCGCTCGATGCGCTAATTGCGTCAATGCTCGAGACGGATCTGCGACGAAGGCCTACGGCGAAGGAGCTTTTGGAGCATGCGGCTCTAAGGAACGTAGTCGGTTCGATTGTAAGTAGTATCCGTTGACTATCTCCATTTTCGTCCTTCTGGCTACTCGAGCGCACATATCTCATCGGAGCCCGCGTTCGAATGTCGAAGTCGCGGACATCGCCACCGTCGTGCTTAAGCGACCTTCTGACCAATACGACATCTGCCGAGAACCTCAAGACCTATTCACACGAGCGCACGTCTAGCCCTCGGGAAGCCTATGATTCAGCTTGCACCATTCCCTTGTATACAAGGCATGTGCAATTGGTCATACGCTCGTGGGGCTCAAGAGAGGATATTGCTTCGCACGTCTTCTTGCATTAAAAACTCGACCGTTACAAACGATGCCACACACTATGAAGGAAAGTGCAAAGTCTCCACCCCATACCATATGTTCTCTAAAATACAATCAAGCATCATGTCTCATGGAATATCTGCATCTCTGACTCCCAACAGCCGTGAATCATCTGCCTTGACTGGTCAACTCCCAATGGCCGTAACCGTCACCATCGATGCCGACTCGCAGTAGCCGTCGATAACTTGCTCCAACTACCCGTCCTGTTGCGTTGCCGGCTCCCCCGAGGTTATGTGTTCCAGGACCTCGAAAAGCATCTCCGTGTATCCGCTCATCTCCTCCTGGGAAGTGGCGCACGACAGGACATCAAGCCAGTCGCGGAGCAGTGGCAGGAAGCGGTCGCGGGCGTGTTGAGGGAGGGATAGCAGCACAGATCCCAGTCCATCATTTCCAGGATCCAGGCCCACAAGCTCGCTGCGGAATTGCTCTCGAAGTGCCCCGGCGTTGTCATGGGCCTTCTTCGTAAGTATCTTTGTGATGTCGGTGGAGGCCAGGACACCGTTCAGGGTGAGGCCCATGACTTCGATGGATGCGAATGCTGCAGGCCCGAAAGCATCCGCGTCGATGCAGTACATGTTGTCGCGCGGGACGAGGGCGATTTGTAGTGTTTGAACAGAGTCTGCTTCGCGACAAGCGTTGCAGCCTTGATCACAGTCGCCGTCGTGGGTAGGTGTAGTGTCGATCATCATCCAAGGTGATGTGCCAGGCGAATCGAGGTCGTGGGCGAGGTCGGTGAGGAATTGCTGCAACGCAGGGATGTCGTCGACTTCGATCTCGTGTAACATGATGCTTGTACACAGTATTGTCGGGGAGTGAAAGTGAAATGTCCTCTGTATTGTCGGAGAGTGAAAGTGAAATGTCCTCTGCGATGTCTGGGAGAAATCGCACCAATATATGTATGTTTCTGCCTTCGCGAGAAGAACAAGGTCTCCCCTCGTCAATTGCGACTGATCTGTAGAAACGTGCGCAGAAACTCGGCTGGGGCTGTCGGGGCTGTTGTGTAACGTTGTACACAACTTGAAGCTCAGCTGGCCAGGCGTCAATGCCGAATGGTTTGACCCGCAGAAAGCGCATGTGTCGGTCGAGATTTCCCAGAACCAAAAAGTCGTGAACAGTAGTAGAGTCATCATATTGCATCACACTCTCCATCTCTGTTCCATCAGCCGATGAATTGCGTGGATGGTAGTGAGGTGTGTGCAACCCTACTAGATACGCCTCTCGGGATGTCTGGGCTCTGGCGGTCACGATTGGGCCCCTTGCTTTAGTCTTGTGTAACCGTCTTTGCTATGTGGATCGTTGTTCGATCGCGCAATCGTACGGTCTAGTAAGTGCTGTCATGCAGGTAGTCTATTTTGTTCCGTGTTCTCACGGCTAGGGGTGCGTTCGGTTCAAAATGGAGGCACCTCCATATTGAAGATTGAATATGGTGGCCTTAGCGTTTCTAGCGTGTTGTTTCTTTCGTGTTTTCGAATATGGAGTAGGGTTCGTCAAAATGGACCTTACGAGGTCCTTATTCCGCCGGTTTCGACGGGCTATCGAGCTCATTATCGAGGTTATATACGGTTAGCGTGCTCTATTAATCTATAAGTAAATACTCCATCCGGACGAGAGCTCGTAAAGGGTTTAGCTAATATCTTATTAAGATCGGATAGAGCCTAGCCTCTGTAAGTAAAGCTTATTTCTTCTATAATATATCTTTAGCGCGTTCTCTACTATAGAAGTACGTATAATAGTAAATATTAGCGTAATAGTAAAAAAAGCTAAAGTTATAACTCCCTTTTTAGTAATACTATACGACTTTCTTAATAGTTTATTACTTCGTAGTAAAGATATACTAAATAGCGTATGATTTTAAAATTCTTAATCGACTAATATATTTAAAGCTTCAATAGTCTTCTAAAGATCCTTTTAAAAAGAGCCGTAGATATATCCGTTAGTTATCGTAGCCATTTAAGCGATAGTTTTATAGATCTATAGTTAATAATACACTTATTTATTAGCTAATGTTAAAGTAGAAGGTAGAAGTTTATCCCGTACCGGAGATCGGAACTAGGGGTACTCGAATTAGCTAATTAATTATAGTTAAGGCCTTAAACTACTATCTCTATATTAATAAGAGTACTAGATAGCGTATTGTAGGAATTTATAGCTTCTTGCTAATAACGGAGGTTACAAACTTCTATTCAGAATCGACAATAATCCTATCGACGTACTAAAAGAGATCGCGTATACTATCTCTATTTATATCGAGTTCTTAGTTGTCGTCGCAAGAACATATTGGAACGCCACATCTCGGGTTTTGTGGAACAGCATCATGCTACCCTGCCCAAGCGACGATCCTCGGCGACTTTGGGCGCAGGATACAGCAGGGGCACAGCGTCGTACGGCGCCATCGATCATGGGACTCGATGCTTGAAACGGGTCCAGACCTCATGCTCTGTCGAGGATCGACAGGTACTCGGAAGTCTACCAAATTTTGCCGCATACGGCCCATGCAGCAGCTCGGCGTATCCACACGTGGTGGGACGGCTACCACGACGTGCCTCCGCGGCAACCAGAACGCATTTCCTCGCGGTCCCAGTCACAGAGCCCTCGCAACGCGAGAACCCGACCTTGGCGGCAATGATTGTTCAGACTTGGGTTCAGGAATACAGAGGGCGAGCTAGGAGGTCGTGAAGCTGTAAAGCTCACCACAAGATACGGCGTCGGCGGCGACGATCTACGCCAACAACACTCGCTACAGACTTGGGCGCTTACACGGAAGTCTCTCAATTAACCGGTGTCAGGTGTTTGATGTAGCGGGGATAATAAGGCAGGGATGATGCGGCATGGTTGATGCGGCATAGTTGATGCGGTTAACGTGGCATGGTTGATACGTGTGAGGCCTATGGCAAACGGCGCCAGAGTACTCCGGACACTCCTCCGCCTGGTCGTCCATCACAGTGGGGCTGCTTGACGCTCGAGGAACCTGGGGGGCCATGTTGACTTGATTGAGCTATGACTACCACCGAGTCCTGTCTCGATTGATTGCCAAGACTGGCCAAAAACACATCATTTGATTGATTGATTGACCAGATCTGGTCTTATTGGGTGGGCAAGCAAGATTGGCCATCCGTCTCGTCTCGATTGATGTATCAGTCACGAAGGCTCTGTCTTGACTTGATTGCCAAGCCTTAATCAAGAGTTCGATTGATTGACAGATGGTTTGATTGTGCACAGGCCTGTCTTGAGCTGTACGGTGACAGCGCTAAAGCGTGCTCCTAGTGGGCACTGGCTGAGGTGAAGACGCTGGCGGAGGACAGCTGAAAGATGCGTCGTTGCTGGAGACTCGGAGGGCTCCTAGTAGTCGCGCCTAAGATTCAGCCCACCCGCAGCACTCTTGCCGCAAGACACCGTGCTCATCCTCGGTGTTCTCCTCGAGGGAGGAGCGGTATTGGCAGCACCGGCGCCATTGAATACATCTTTAGAAGACTCGATGATGCGCTCCTTATCTTTGATGGCAACGCAAGGCTTCAGCCTTGCAACTTTCGAGCTTCTCAACCAGCCATTCCCATCTCGACCCCAGCCAATAGCTTTACAATTGAAGAGCTCCAGTCCTCACGCCACAAGTGTGCTTCTGAGATGCGAAGTGTGCTTCCGATATATCGGTGATGGTGTCCAGGAGCAGTAGGTAGAGTTAGACCTTGTCGACTTGGACATGACACGCTGGTTTTCGCGTGCTGTTGACGTAGGAGCGTTGTACGGGGGAGATGCATACGCTGGGAATGAGGCCGATGTGGGATAGGCCATGTTCAAGCGGTCGATGTTCGCGCGGGAGGGTGAGCGGACTGTCGTTGTGTGTATCAGACATCACGAAAGCCGGATCGCTTGGTGGTTGCACATGTCCCAGATCCTTCTAAAGCTTACACCGCCGACCTCACTGTCACACCCCAGCACGCAAGCTCGCCTGATCTTTGACGTTGCCACCCTCACCGCCGCCGTAGCCATGTTGCCCACCTAAGAGGTGGTGGCGGCAGGGCCGCGGCTGTCGTGGTAGGAGAGGTCCGTGATGGCATGCTCAATATACATGGCAGATCTGATCCATATGAGCGCACATTAGCGCACATGCCTTCACTGGGAGAGGGAGGCTCCGTCGGGGAGAGATAGGCTTCGTCGAGAAGAGGTGGCGGCGGCCGTCGTAGTAGGAGAGGTGGGCTTCGTCGGGGCCGTAGCCCCGACCTTGCTGGTAGCCACCTCCGCCACCAGAGTAATCGCGATGAATAACGTTGAGTTCGACGGCCGCACCAGTAGCGGCCTTATCAACGAAGCGAACGAACCCGAAACCCACGACTGCGGCCGGTATCACGATCCTTGACGATCGCAGCCTCGTCGACCTGTCCGAATGCTTCAAACTTAGCGCGCAAGGTGTTGTCGTCGGTATGCCATACCATCTTGTGAAGCATCCCAGCGCGTTGAGTCGCTGCGGGCGCCACGGTTCTTGCTCATCCTCGTAGTGTGATGGTCTCGTAAAGCATTCCAGCGCGTCGACGCGCTGCGTGACGCCTCGGTTCTTGCTGAGGGCGCCGCCTACCTCTTCTGCTTCTTGGGCGCCATACTTGTTAGCTTCTCGATCGTCATCCTGGTGGTTTGTCTGCGTTGTCTGCCCTGAATAGCACATGAGGTCTGATCGCGGTTCTGCCTTCCCAAGACCTGTACTAGATTTTGTTCTTCTTCGCCGTCTCCACCACCCCTGCGACCACCGCCGCCTTCTTTTCCTTCCTCTCCTTCTGCTCCGCGATCCGGCGACTCGAGCCCATCACCAACTGCGTAGCAATGAGCACCGATGGGGCGTCCGCGACCCGAGCTGACGAAGCGCATGGGATCCGTCGCTTCCACGGAGATGCACTCATCTCGGCTGCCTACTTTTGAGGTCCAGGGGTATTGTGGTGTACAGCCGAGGCGGAAGCACGCTCGGACCCACAGCCATGAATAAGATCCTGCAGTCCGCATCAACCGGCGAGCTTGTAGTGGCAAGGGACGGCGCCATGATCCTCAAGAGCATAGTAGCCGACAATGCTGCTGCGAAGGTGCAACTCATCACCTCGAAAGTCCAAGATGAGGAAGGTCGAGACCGCACAACAAATGCAGCAGTCTCGGCCGCAGAACTGCTCCGAGAGGCAATGGATAGCAAGATTCTTGATGGCCGTATTCTTGATGGTGGGATCCTTAATAGAGAGGTCCTGGATGGCGAGGTTCTTGATGGTGAGGTTCTTGGACGGCGAAATTCCTGATAGTGATGTTTTGATGACGGAGTGTTGCTTGTGCAGAGGCACAAAGCGGTGGTAGAAGCGATCCGAATGCGGAATGCTAAAGCTCGGAATCCGCTGGGATTCACGGTGTAGCGAGTGTAGGTAGTCGGGCCCATTATTCAGGGAGTCCGAAGAGACAGGCTCGTCTGGCTCAAGACGGTCGATGTTCCAGAGCCGCATTTCGTTCTTGTTGGTGCGGGATTGTTGTACGTGAGCGGTGGGGGAGAAGATGCGCTCGCCGTGGAATTGGAGGCGGTCCACGTAGCTGGAGTGGCTTTCGACAGGCAGTAGGTCTGAGTAGTATTTGACCACTAGTGCGGTGGTCAGGCTCATTGATAGTTCTCGTCCATCTCCATCGGCAGCATGGCCGATGCCTCCGATGCCGTCTGGGGCGAGAGTGCCGAGCATCTTGGTTCCAATCTCCTACGTCGGCAATGTTCTCGAAGCTTCCCAATAATGCTCTGACTACTAGACGCGTACTTGCGGAAGCGCTTGCGGGAACCATGGGTGCACTGTGCTGAGGTATCAGGAGAGATATCCGAAGAGCCAGCTCGAGATGCTTGCGTAGAATGACCTCCTGTAACCGCCGCGTACAACGAGCGGTGGCTTGCCGTCCGTGAGCTGCGTTGTGCTCAGAGATCGTGCTCACGAAAGTTTGATTGCGGAAGACATTAGCGGCCGAAATGGCCAAATCGAGGAAGGAAGATACACTCGACGTCCGGGCAGGATTCAGCGTCGATCGGGCGGTCTTGTTGTACGCAGGTAAGACGACATGTAGGATTTGGTTGCGGGTAGCATTGTCGAGTCGACGTCGGACCTCTGCTAGGAAAGTGATGGGCCTCAACGGGACGTCTCTTTCCAAAGACGGCGCCGGAAGACCGCAACTGGCCACGGAGGTTTACGGCTTCCAAACGCACTTCAGTTTGTTGGTGTCTTGCCATACGCAGGTAAGGCCGACTCTTGCCGCTTCTAGCTCGCTTGAACGAGATGCGAGCCAAAGCAGGACCTCAGTAACCGCTCTTGCAGTCTTTCCGTGTCCTTACCGCTCGTGGCCTGCTCGGACGGGTATCTGTTCTCCTTGACCGAATCTCTCCTGGCATCTCGTTGCCGCTCCTGGCTTGGTTGGTTGAGATGCAAGCTGAAAGGGAGCCTTCTGCTCGAGCGTGTCGCCGCATGCTGGCGGTTCCAGCGTCCGCAACGGTGTGCCTCCTGCTGTTCAGCCTTTTAATCTCCCTCCACACGCCTCCTGCCCCTCCGCCCCTCGCTTCATCTTCCACCATACGCCTCCTACTCCTTCGCTAGCCTGACAGCCGCCTCGCTATGCTTCCCTCTCGATCGCCATTCAAGATTGACGTCGTCGATGGAGCCGGCTGGGCCAGTCGTGGCTAGATGCGCACCAAGACCGCTCGCTCGTCGCTACCGGGCACTGGATTCGTATGGCTTTTAGTTGAAGAGGAGTTGGTGGTCGCGGCGCGAGGAGAGGAGGGCAGAGGAGGGTGGTGGTCGTCGCAGAAGATGGACATGCGGATTTCACATGCTGGAGGCTGGATGGGGGTTTGAAGGTACTCCGGGTCGTGTCGCGGACCGTCGAGCAGGAGCGGGCAAGCTTGGACTAGCGAAACGAAAGTGATACTCGGCGTTGTCAAGCAAGTCAGAGATATGCGAGACAAGAGCACCAGGAGTCGATGTTGGAGGGCGAAGTAGCGTGGCAACGACGTGACGGCATGCTTAGAACGGCCGGTTCGGTGGAGGTGTGTTGATACTTCCGCATGATTTACGATGAGGAGTGCGATGGAACCTTAGTTCTGAGATTATTCAAGCACGACCGCGGCATGAAGTTGTCGAGGCTGGAACTGGCGTACGAGTATGGAGCAACAGCCAAATTGTCGGCGAACAAGATCTCGCACTTCGAACCACTGATGTGTGGCATCTGGAGCGCCCAATGACGAAGCGAATCCTGGCTGCGATCATGCGCGAGTCAGAGCAGCACAGGGAGTTCTTGCGCTGCCGAATGGTTGGTCTGGGATGCTCCATCGGTGCTGGTGGTCGTGCAGGTGATGATGGGCTCGAGTCGTTGGGTTGCGGAGACGAACGAGGGCGTCGACGCGTGGAAAACACGTCGACATGAGCGGAGGGATGGGCTTTTAGCATACTTGTTCGAGGGACGTTCAATGGCCGAGGTTTCCTTACTGGCATCCCAAAGCTCGCAACGGATCTGCACGAGATGACTAAGCGCGTGATCGACTGCGAATGATCTCAGATTATGCTCGAAACAACAACCGCTGCATCCTCTCCATAGGCCTACTCAAACGCCTTAATGCCGCTCTAGAGCACAGCACACGTCCGCTTGGCGAGGCTAGCAAGTCACGCTTCCACCACCGGCTCGACTAAGGTGGTCGCCTGAGCGTTGGCCGACTCATCGGCATCTTCAGCAAAATCGGCGATGGCAAAGATTATGCCGTGAGCGGTAGCTGGAACATCGGACTACCCCGTCCTGGACAACGAGATACGGTCATCGATGCAATAGAAGCCTTGCTTCAAACCACTACCTGCACCTTTAAGTGGAACCATGTACGATGCTGGACTCCGACGCCAAAACAGTCACGAAGGCTTCCTTGAGGTGTAGCATGTTGCTTGCTGGATTCGCCGCGGAATGCCTCGCTACCGCATGGACAACATACCAAAAGACGTCCTCCTCAACATGACTCTACTGTCAATGTGATGGTAAACGGAACCGAATTCCCAGTTCACTGGGGACTAACAAACGAAGGCCCAGATCACTCATGAGCATCCCGCAAGTGTCGAGCAATACCGGCTTGTGGAACGCCTCTCCATGGGCACAGTGGCTGCCGCGGAGCTCGCCAGAGAGATGGCGCGCAACGCTTGTCATATCTCGCTGGATTGGGGAGGGATTCTGGGAAACAATCATCGATGGAAAGGCTCATGAGCCCTCAGTTGGTACGAGGAATACCCAGACTATCACCCGTTTTTGCGAGCGCATCGCAGGCTACCATCCTGTAGATCCACCATAGCTATCGTAATCCCCGTTCACTCGACCTCTTGGGAAGAGCACGCTTGCTGTTCTATGCAGAACCCTTACTCGAGCAAATTGAACTGCTCCTAGGAGGACGAGCGACGCTCGGGGTGAGCTAATACTGCGGCCGGAAGTAGGCGGAGGATTTATTGCCTGTACTTAGTTCTAATACGTTCTGGCGGTGAGTAGACGTTCCATTCGCCTTGGGTGCCGGCGCCATTTCGAGCGTTCAGACGAACAAGTCGTATAGCAGGCAAGTAGTTGCAACACAGCGCATAGAGTTTCGCATTTCGGTCTGTGGGGAAGGGTCTGCACTCTATAGAAGACTCGTCTTGTTCGTGTATACTTCTCCGGGCCGTCAGGATCGAATGCAGCTAATCAAACTGCTCGTCGTTGGAGCCGGAGTTACTGTCCGGAATAGCCGGGTCCACAGTGATACTCTCATGGAGCCGATTCGGTTCCTTGGGCTAAAGGAGGGTTGGTCTTCGCGCATAAAGCAGACAGAGGTCCAGCTGATTGTCGTAGTGGGCTAGATTGGCGGAGACTTTGGGGTGGCATCGCTTCGAAGTCGCTCCTAGTAAAAGAGGAGTTCGTGGGTGGCTGCGAGACCTTGATCTGTGAGATTCGTGGACGACGAACGCCATTACGTTAACAACAAGAGCAGCGTCAAACAGGAAGTCTTGTAGTGAATACTCGTTCCAGTTTCGAAAGGTTTCGCCTGCAAAGCATTTCGCGGCCAGCTCACCCAGCAAGGCACGGACATCCCATAAATGCCATGTATTTTCTAACGGTACGATCAAGAAGGAGGTGGTTGGAAATTATGCCTGCACCGTATCGATGACCGTTTCGTAGTATAGCATAGTCTCTGGGAACTTATTCGCATCCAGCTTCAATGTGGCGATGTGTCAGCACTGCCGGTGGGCCATATAGGAGCACAGCAACGTGCGGTCATTACTCGACACCGCCAGGCGGATTCGTGATAGTAGCACGGATTGTCGCTTGACGTGCCGAACTTGGAAGCTGATCCCGTCTACCGTCGGGTCATTTACATGAAAGGCTGATGTTGATGCACATTAACGAATCCTATAGATGCTCGACGCCATAGAAGTACCAGTACTGTTCGTCCGTTCGGTAGGCGTGTCCTGCTGCTTCTGATACCAGTGGTCTTTCGTAGTCCTGGTTGCCAGAGGTAGCTGCGCATCATATTGGCTACTGAATGCGACCCAAACCTTCTCGACAGGATGTCTACAATTACAGCTAGCCGTATAAGCCAGTCTCGCGATACTGCCAGCCAGTGCTCTTTGGTTCATGTACCTTGGTACGGTTACATTCGGGGCGTCCTAGATGGCGATACACTTACGTCGGCTGTGATCCGATCAGCTGGACTTGATGAGCGACGGCATACCTCGTTCAGGGGATTCTGACCTGGCTCGATAGCGGCCTTGTCCAGGATCTTGTTCGTTGGATTGGCAGGAGCACCGATAGAGGGATCGAATCTGTTTCGGTTTACCGGCTGGTTGCAGCGGGTTGAACGCCACATGCTGAGGGTACAAGACACTGCAAGCAGAAGTGCAAGACATGAATGTCAAAGGAGAGCAAGACGAGGATGTCGGCATGGACGTTGTTACTGTGGCGGAGGCGGCAAAGAAGGAGTGCTCGGATCTTTTGACTAGCTAGCGAGCGCGAGGCCCATATTCAAAATCGAAAGCCAGGGTGGTCCACCACTAGGAGGGAAAAGACGGAGATCACGTTGCTCAGACGTGATGTTGAGCTGAGACTGGTCTGAGACGGCGATCGCAAGCGGGACAGCACACCAGGTTGGGAATCTGCTCTGGCAGCTTCTTGCTCTTCTTTACGTCTGCCGCCGGACGAGGAGGAGAAATCGTGATGTGGCGTTAGGTTTAGCAAGCCCGATGCCCCGTCACGATGGTCGATGAGGAAGGGCTTGAAGGTGAATAAGACGTTACTTACCTGCGTAGATGTGAGGGCGCTGCTGTAGTACATCTATCTCCGTGGCGGGAAGCTCGTACCGGCAGTCGTTGTCGGTTATCATGTGCTTCCCAACGAACAGACTCTTGGTTGTGTCGTATTGGAGAACGCTAACGCCGTTGCTTGTGCGGTGAAGATCGTTAATGGTTTGCTAGAATAGCTGGATAACCTTTACAACGGTCAACCGCCTTTGGCCTATGACCTTCACCGCTCCTAGCCCACACTGTACTGTGGAGTCTGGTGGTACGTTGTCATACGCCGTTGGTACGTTCGACAGTCCAGAGCAAAGTATGGGACTAAGATTGAACGTACAAGTGCTATATCCGGCTATGACTAGGATGCCGAGCGTCATGGGTCAGATATGGCTCGATCTCATAACCATACATAATGTTGCGAATCTCCGGGAGCTACCGCAGTTCGAAGCGCTCACCAATGACATGCCATGACGGACTTCGATGTTGGACGATGGTGGCCGCATGGGACGTGCTGTGGACCAAGATCTTCGTGCGTCCCAGTCGATTGCGAGTTCGATGAGCGTGGGAAGGCGGGTGAGGAGAGTGCAGTGGTCCCCGGCTTTGTGGAGGTTAAGTAAATCGGTAAAGTGAGCCCAGCGATTCCAGGCTTGGTGAGCTCTACAGTTATGACGAGCTGGAGGAGTCGGTCGTGAAGGAGGCTAGCGTTCCGAGACTTGATGAACACGAAGGAGTCAGTGAAGAAGTATGATGAGGTTGATGAAGCCGGTGGGAAAGAGGAGCCAGCGGTTGCAGGGTTGAGAAGCTCGAGGAGGTGAGTGGGAAAGAGAGGCCGAGGGGGAGATCTGGGAGGCTCTAGGAAGTCAGTGAAGAGAGGGCAGCGGTCGGGAAGACAGAGTCCACCAGATAAGGCTCGATTGCGGGTTTGGAGAGCTTGATGATGCCGGAGAAGAACTTCCAGAAACCTGGAGAGATGGCCGGCAGCAACGCTCCGAGCTCCGAGACACCATCAGTCGGCGATGCGAGAGGCCCACAACTCGCGAATCCACTTTAGCAGCCGTTCAATTTCACTCAAACCGGCATCGTGGTAATCCAGGGGTATTCTCTTGCTGCTTTCGCCGAAATGGATTACTCGTTGCTTTCTCGCCACAGCACAAGTTGGACAGCGAAGTAGGGAGGGGTTGGGTGTTGTATTGAATGCCGCTACCAGAAATCCTCTTGAATATGGCTCAGAATTGCGTCATTTCATCAAACAAAGTCCATGGTTTGCAGCATACGAGAGACAACCCGGTCTCTGGCTCACGAACCCGGTCGTTCGCTGGGTCGCTCATGCACACTTCGTGTGTTTACGCCGAGTGTAGCCGAGGAGATTGCAGTAGTTGTATCGGCATTGAAGGCGGGAGCACCGGTGTCATCAAACTCAATCAGTTGACACCCCGCGCCACGCAGGACAGTGTCGATGAACAGCCCACACGACGGACCTTGGTCGGTTCTCACGGCGCTTGTTCGTTTGTGTAGATTTTGGTACACCTATAATCCGAGGACCTCGCCGTGAGCCCGGCATCGGCTTAGAAAGGTTGTTGAAACACGGCGTCGCGCTTACTTCGTGAAGAGACCCAGCTAGTGCTCTGATTGAGCTCCTCTTTAGTCGCAGAAGGAATCGTCGAGCTCGCCGATGGCGGCATTCGCATTACAGAAGATTGTAGTGCGGGCGGGGTCGGATTGGAAGAGAAGATCGAAGGCCGGATTGCATGTCCATTAATATAGTTGACCTAGATGATGTTCGGATGGATGTTCTTGTGACCAGTCGTGCCCTTGGCGCGGGTGCGGACGCGGTGGAAGTCGTCGGCGAGGTACTCGTTCGCCGGCCGATGTAGCTTTCTCTGAGAGGGAGCTAGACCTGCCCCGTCAACGTCATCGTCGTCGTTGTGAGTATCTTGACCGCTGTCTATGCGCAAAGATGATATCTAGAGAACCACATGCCAATGTTCTCTATGATCTCCTCAAGCCATCGAAACCTGCCTCTCTGGACGTCTCATCAACAGTAGTCTATAACTGTGTCAGTGAGTCATACACAATTAAGACGCGCTGCAACTGTCACTGACCCATCAAATCTCGACATCTTCCCATATCCCGATCACACGGTAGAACGACCGTCCCCGGAGAACGCAGCCTGAGCTCGCCTAGGACCTACGTCCCTAGAATAGCGTCGCACAAGGAGTGACGTCGGCTCGTGGGCGATATTGGATGAGGTTTACTTAAGGGCCTGGGTGCGGCCGCATATAAATGGCGGTTCTCGTCACGCTCTGTGCCGATGGTGGATGCGGGGACCGAGACGAGACCAGGCTGGCGGAAGGCGGACCCAGGTCGCAATGCGCGTTGTCTCGTAAAAAGGCGATCTCCGTCCGGTAGTGCGGGGTGAAGGGGTTCTGCTCGGCGAAAGGCAACACCAGTTCAGGCCACACCGTCAACCGTTCAGTAAGAGCTCGGCATAAGGAGGTCCAACAGTACCCTCCCCTGGAATTGGGCGGCATCTGACTCCAATCCTTCGGTCAGAAGCCTGTTGTTCAATACGCCCTATACAGCGCGGAGACGAAGGCGATGACCGCGGCACTCGTTGGGGTACGAGAGGTCCTTAGCAAAAGGAGATAAGAGACTGAGGAAGGTACGAGATAGGTAGCAGACTTACCGTGGCACATGGATAGCGACACGCGGAAAGCCTTTGCTAATCCACCAACAGAAACAGAAGAAGAAAAGTCCCGCCAAACTATTGAACAATCGTCACATTCATACGAGATCAATCCCCGGCATCGAGGTTGGAGATGAAATTTCCGTCACAGCGGTTGTTAGATTTGGAAACATACCGGAGACGAAGAATGCTGTTTCTGGCATCTCCATCCATGACGAAGCCCGAGCGTGTCGAAGCGAGATCGCCGGCGACTGTGACCGTCCATTTGACGGAAACCTCTTTGAAGAATTTCGTTGTGCGGTATATGGAGACGCGTACAAAGACGTTGACGGGTGTGACGACTCGGTGAGAGTGTTGGGCGTCCGTAGGAAGGCCCGTGGTTACTGTGCTGGTCGAAGACAGGCGGTTGCACTGGATGAACAGGATTGATGGTGCGAAATGATCTGCCAACACCATTGCCCTTGCAAGCTTCTGTGCAGTGCAATCCGTTTTCGTCTACACGGATGCCTGGCCCCGGCCGCAGTTGAGAGCTCCATGTCACGAAGCTGTTGGTCACATATCGCAGGATGGCTCCAACCCGACCAGATGCGAGCTGCCCGTGCGTAGCCGTGCGGCTTGACGACTTTTCAGGGAGAAGATGTGATGCGTGAGCCGAAGCAAACCTGCCAGGGACCTCCGGGTGAATATGTCATGTTCTGCTTCATCAAGACCGGCACCAGGTGGAATGTCGGTGCAATGTCCGTGGAGCAGACTATATCGAACTGCTAAAGTACGTGAGGTAGACAGAAAGAGACTGTGACATCCGAAGTCCAGCATTGTACAGCATCGGTTCAGGTTTCGTGAAGATTTATGCCAAGGAGGCTTCGAAGTGGTGGATTCATGTCGCCTGGTGGATCGCGGCATCGGGGCGGGCCGTTCCCGCCGTGAACCCTGTTCTCCGCCCTTGTGTAACGTCACGTCAAGACATTACTTACAACCCGAGTGCGCCGTGGGCGCACCTCTCTCGCGCCGACTAGTGCAGAGACAAGTAGCATGAGCGCGCGCCTCAGACTCGCGCCAACGGACCGGAAGCGGCGGCAGAAGACCCGGAGCTCATTGAGCAAGAGAGGGCATTGCTCAAGGAGTTCGTATCTGCGGAGCGGCCCTCAACCGAACTCTTCGACAAAATCCGTGCCATGGGCGGGTTCAAACTCCCTAGCGCTGCAGGCAACTCCTCCTGGCACACCGAGTCACTTCACGGTGTCAAAAACAAGCACCAGACCGATCTTCCGAGTACCCTACCGCGATCCATGCCGCTACAAACAGCGTCTCACGAACTGAAGAGGGCCACATCGAGACCATCTTCAGCGGACGCATACGATAACGATGGCGAAGACGAACTCGCCTTACCTGTAGTGACTGTGCATAGGAACATGCGGAAGCATCCAGACGCGTCTAAAGGTGTAACGCATTAGCAGATGTACGGAGTAAAAGGGGATGGAGAGGTTGGGAGTAAGTGATTATTGCCAACATTGCTCGTTCTTGCTCAGCTAACCGCTACATCAAACCTAGAAGATGAATCGGCCGCGACGATATATGCATCACAAATCTAGACACCCCCCTACACTCCCTGCTGACGTCGCCATCCGATCCTTAATGGTCTTCAGAAGTATCTCCACCCTCCCTAGGATTTCCATCTCCTCGCAGCCGCCCCCTACCACACCCCCTTCCAAACTCCTAACCGCCGGAAGTCCCTCCTTCTTAGCTAGCCTGTTCATCATCTTCCGGACTGCTTCGACTAGGTAAATTATCTCCGCTTCAACATCGACGACCGGAACAGCTTCTATGATCTTGAAGGCTTCTTCCTTCGGCAACTTGAAAGTGTCCGGCAAATGGTGCAGAGGGGGGAGCTGGTGCTAGATGTACTGCTGCTTGTTGTTCGTTGATGTTGGGGAGTGCTTTTGCCTTTTTCGGAGCCCTGGGTGGCTGAGGCGAAGGTAGAGGAGGCGTGCTCGGTGTAGTGGTAGCCATGTCTGTCTGCCTTGCTATGTTGAGGAGCTTGAGCAACTTCAAGGAGGCGAGACAGGATTCATGGCGATTTTAAGGGCCCTGGAAGTCTAAGCTCGCCTTTGTCACAATGCTGACTGCACGAAGAATACAAAGCTTTCACCCGAGCGCTGTTTGCGCTCTCTCCGATTCACTGGAATGTTCCGAAGAGGTTGTCTGCAGTACGGACATAGAACAGGCAAAAGTGGAGAGTACAAGCAGAACGAGGTTCAGATGAAAGCTAATGGATGATGTTGACGCCACCGTCAAAGTTTGCTACGAAGCCTTTATACTTCTGGTATCGTTCACAGGCTGACCGTTGGAGCGCTCAGGAAGGCATGGAGACCAGCAGAAACCGGCGCCAGTGCGTACGACATTGTGACACTGTATTGTGGAAGATGGCAGCTTTACCACTGAAGAAGGTACGCCGCAGCGCACGGTCAATGGCCAGCAAAGCTACACGGGCCCGAGGGAGTTGCAACACAGCGACGAGGAGGCTTACTTCATGTACCCAGACGATGACGAGGACGACGGGATGGACACACTGGCCTCAATTCCGCATTCAAGGCCGACCAGTTGGAAGCCGTGGTGGCAATGGCGACGGTGCTGGCAAGGGTGACGAGGGCGGAGGACGCGGACGGTGCCAGCCCCAAGCAAGATATACTACGCGTGACCTTGCAAGAGACGCTGGACCGGATAGAGGTGGAACGGACGGGGGATGAGCTGGAGGGTGCTGGTCATGAGACAAAAGAGGAGGACCGCATAGCAAAGCACGAAGAGTTGAGAGAATGCTAACCTGAAGACAGCTCGGGTCGGAAGGGTGAAGACGAAGACTTCTAGGCATGGTAGCTCCATGTTTATGGCAAGGAAGGAGGCGTAGTGGATGCTGGGGTAATGAGAGAGCTCAGAATCGCGTTTGTCGTCCGTAATCTGGCCCTTTGATAGTTTCATAGGAGTAGCAGTTATGATGTACTTTTGCAGAAGCTCATACTTACTCTGCTTTGCATTTATGCGGTCAGTCAATCACAGAAGCAACCAAGCAACAGAGGATAGGCACAATGGTTCATGTGGCGTGCGGTGCAACGAAGTCTAGATATAGGGCTGGGTGGACATGAAGTACTCCTGGCAGTTTATCATACGGAACTAGCCTGGGTCAGAAAACCGCCGCGAAAGGTCGCCTTTAAACCTCTTGGTGGCAGAGTTCAAGACGCTTTCGCCCTAGTCCGATGTCAAGAGCAGAGGACTCATTAGTAGTACCGTCAGGAGGCAATGACGATGGCTTAGGCGATAACAGAAGTCGGTCCATCTTCTTCATTGGCCTCTGAAGTCTCCTTGCTGTAGCCACACGTTAGCGATCGCGGTAAGTGTTGGTCGTCATCCGGCTCACCAGATACTGGAGAGGGGTACTGCCGTCAGGCCGGGCCTCTTGGTCTGGAGTGTACGCCCTGATGAGCAACGACAGACTGCTGAACGGCGGGTGTGATACGTCCTTGGAGGCTTGGGTCGGTCGTCCTGGAGTACGACCTCACGCTGGAGGTCCTTTGGGCATCCAGGCTGAGCGACACCATCTCGACAAGTCGAAGCTGTTGGAGCAATGTTTGGTGCTTTATATAGGCAGGGTCGGAGTCGTCGATCACGACAGCCAGCTTATCGAGCAGAACATTCTTCCTGGTGGCCAGCCGTGTCACAGCGCTCTTAAGTTTATTCGCCCAGAATCGACAGGCGGCTAGGCAGAGGAGGAGGATGCTGATGAAAGTGCTCCAGACGGGGAAGGGTCGATGAGGTCAGTGGTGTGTTGTGGCCGGATCGAGCGCAGCAGGAGCACTTGACCTGGTCCAGACCATGCCACGAAGCCGGCCTGCGCACAAAAGCAACATGTGTAGCTGCTGCTCGACGATCTTCTTCGCGGCGACGATGGGCTCCAACGAGCATGAGCCATCGCCTAGCAATGTCCGGAGCCTACTTGCGATGTTGGGCGCAAGTCGTCGCGGACCCAGCCTAAGGTTCAGTCTAACCGCTTCCGGCGTCGACAGTGAACGCTCCCGTCCTCCAAGTCATCGCGATCAATTGGTCAGCGGAGACGAAGAACATTAGCGACAGTCCCGATCATATCGACCGACAAGCGAGTAGATAGCCTCGCACTTGTTGCTGTGTGGACATGACTCCAACCAACGGCATCCTTCGTTTCTCGCATCCGTAGTGCGTTGGTACTCGGCCACAATGCTAGGCCGTGATGTGTAGGATGAATGAAATGCTGCTGCCATATTTGATGGATATCAATCGCTTCCGGCTGCCGATTTATTATAGTAATGCATCGCGTGGTGACAATTCGATCTTGTCAGCTGGCGCGAATGTGTAGGGAAAGCGATATTGTAGCCACAATCCTCCAAGGCCGTCTTCACAACTCTCGTTGCGGTGCAGGCGAGAGCTTAGTCGGGTCTACCGCGGTGATCGTGTCGCAGCGGATATTGCTCAATATCCATCCATTAGGCCACCATGCTATTGGGCCATCACCCAATCGACCGTCACACCTGCTTTCTATCGTAACGACCATCTACCTGTATCATCGACGACGGCATTCAGCTGACTATTGCTCAAACGGGTTGCGAGAGATGGCAGGAGTCGTAGGCAAGGAGAGAGCGCATAGTACAAAGGGTAGCTGTACTCTGCAGAGCTACATAGGGCGATCGAAACAGTACTATGATCGAGCTGTAGGAGACCGGAAACCTCTCACCCACACGAAGAAACATTACCCCCTCACTTTTTCCCTCCGCCTGTGGAAGGTGGTTGCACTGGTGCAGCGACCAGCAACCAGCAACCACCGTCCCCTTCGCCTTCTGTCTTCAGTTTACGACACTACATTCTCTCCCTTTCACACGCGGAGTCGCCGCCAGTGCATCTCGGATTCGTACTGGAGATCAGCGAGCATTGCTAGACGAGCGGTGAGCTCTTGCTGTCGACGCTGTGCCTCCATTTGCAGTACTAGCAGCTGGCGATGGATATCGGGGTCGATGTTCCTGGCGGCCGGCTGGCGGGGCCCAAATTGGTTGGTGTCCAGTCTCAGCAAAGGGCGGCGGCGACCAGATTGATCGCGGTAGACCGCCTACTGCCTGCTCGGAAGACTACGCTGCAACTCTGGCAGCGGTTCCAAATCGATGAACTGGCCTCGTTGGTCCAGCTCAACCCAGTATCCAGCCAGACAGTCCGTCGACAGCGTTCCTCCGGGTTGGCACCGCTTCCGCAGCGCTTGGATCGCCTCCCACGCCGCATCTTCGTAGCACTGATCTACTCGATCCCCGTGACGATGGAACCTGGCCGGAACCGCGCCGCCGAGCACCCACACCGTCGCAGTCCACGCGGTGCGCCCGCCGCGCTTGTCGGAGCCGAGTCGGTAGGTCGGCGCGTGCGCGTTGAGCTTGTTGCAGATAGCTGAGAGTTCCGCCTGGTTGGGATTGTGTCCGCCGTAACGCGCGCTGGGGTTGAGAAGAGTGGTGACCACGTCCATTGCGGGCTCGGAAAACTAGGGGACGATGGTATATCTGGAGGCTCGTGGAGCTGGAGGCATCTGGACGGGCTGGCAGGTGCATACATATGTATTGCATACTTTCACCACTCCTTGCCGCCGGCCGTGCCACATTCCACAAGCGCCCAGCGCGATAAGGCCGATGCTGATCCCGCCGCACTACTACGGTAAGGTTCTCGATGCGCCGCCTCAGCTCATACATGACAAGCAGGCATCGACAGGCGGAACGTTAACAAGATGCGCCTGACAGCAGTTGTTGGGTTTGGGATATAACAAGTTGTTGCAGATTGTCCCGGCTATGCTCAAATCATCAAGGATGGTTGGTTGAGCCATAATTTTAGGTGGACCTCGACGGCCGTGCTTTCTGCATTCTGCGGCGAGGGCGGGGTATCAGGGAGGGATCCTCGAGAGTGGGTTCTAAAAGACCTTGCATGCATACGACTCCACTTCCAACCACCTCCAACCAACGCCGTCACCGGAGCCCGGTCCGATTGTAAGACTTGGGCTTGCATGAAAAGACGCCGCCAACAACAAGTCCCGCAAGGAGACCACTGAGCTAGAGACCGCCGAGATCGAAGACCAAGACCGAGCTCATGCATGTGATCACATCGACATGGATTGCTGGATCACATGGGTAGAACTCGCCTCAGCACTCTCTCGAACTCCCTGATCTCACCCCATGTTCCTCCAACTCCCGCCTCCAGTACATGACTACCAACCATCTCCCTCTCCGTGTCTACATTCTGCGCTAACTCCACCCTTACGTGCTCTCCGCTATGCTTTAGCTCTTGGAAGGGATCCTGTCTCTCCCATGCGCGTCCCAGCCGAAGTTGCACAAGATCCGGAAAGAAACTCCCGGGTTGGATGCCCAAGTGGTAGATCGTTCCACTGAGCGAACTTGAACTGGCTTTTCGCAGGGTTGCGAATTCCGTAAGCATGCTCTCCATGACGTGCCACAGGAACCTCTCGTCGAATAGCTCGCCGTGCAGCTGTTGGGACGCCGATGGAGAGTCTTCTCATCATAGCACTCCAGCAGGAGCGTGCAGGACTTGCAGCCTTGCGCCTAGAACGTATCGTAGCTGACATTAATGTTTGGAGATGCGCCAATGTCGCGAATGAAGGCATGAGGCCAATTGGCCAGGGCCGGTCTTCGTACAAGGAGTAAATAGTCCACTGTGCATGTGACGTCTCCAAGTGACTACTTGCAAGTCGAGAGGAGATTGTCTTGCTTCTCGCACGTCGGAAGGTGGTGTTGGTCTTAGCTCGTTATACATCTGCTGCAAAGCAACTACATTGCGATCTTATACTGTTAAAGTGGCGATCTTTTCTCTCCACGTGCCTGATTGCCTGATTGCCTGCTCTCCACTCCTTCCGCGAATGACAATATCCATACTCTCTCTCGCCGCCATGTCAAGATGTCCCTGCATTCGAGTTACCAATGGTGCCGCGGAGTTTGGATAGTAGCCCTGGTGCTCAGTCACCACCATTCAGCAATGCGGAATTCCATCTTCTTCGCTGAGCGCCATCGTCATGACCGCAGGTGTGTATAGCTCAACTTTCAGCTCCTGAGGCGAGCTCTGAAAACCGCTGAAGTTCCGTGGCCAGAGCCTCCTTCTCCTGCGATGCCTCCTCCAGCTGGTCGCACAGTTCGCCGTGGAGGGCAAGTATGCCACGGTCGGCGGCATCAAGGGCCTGTGCCTGCTGCGCATCTTTGTGGTAGTGATCGCGATGCTCCTGCATCGTTTTCAGCATCGCCTCGGTATTCGGGAGCTGCGGCATCTGCGGCACCTGCGTACACCATTCTTGGGCGTTTTGGTAATCGCTCCGCTTCGTATCGCGTTCGTGCGCCGGCATGATCGCCTCGATGAGTCTCTGGACATCCCGGCAGCTTGCGGAAAGGTGTCGAAGTTTGCTTATCCTGGCTCTCAGAGTGGGCATTACGACTTCGAGGCGGCGTCGAGCAGCTTGGAGAAGGTCGCGGAGGGTCCGTCCCTCCTTAGGAATTGTATCTTGTTCCTGTATCGGAGACCATTTTGGAGGCTTCGTGTTGGCTGTGGAGATGGAGCACTCAAACGCGTATCGCCAAATCTCGCCATGCACATCACCAAGTAAAGGTAGATCATACATGCGATAGATGGCATGTACCAGTATGTAAATCCCACAGTCAATGGTATTTCGCTGTCGGGCAGCTTCGTTGGGGAAGCTAAAGGAAAGCGGCATCTTGCACGTGATGGTCGTCGCAAAGGCGGCCAGTGCCTCTTTCGCAGCTATGGTATAGTTTGGACTGTTCAATGGATCATATACCTCCACGCTGCCGGTCTTGACGTTAATGATGCCTAGAGTCCAATGCGTGTTGCCGTGGTTGAGCGGCACGATGATCAGCTTAATACGGTCATCTGCGGCAAGGTATGCTTGCTCGCGATATCGTCTTCCTACGCGCTTGTTGGGCTTCGATACTGACACCCAGGTAGGATCGACAATATGGCAGTTGTCTGCAAGGTTGAACACCTGTAGTACCTGCTGGATTGCATAGTTGTTCAGCCACTTGTCAGCTCGTAGCGTTGCAAGGGCGCTCGAAATGTCCTGGGAGGTCCGGTCCGTCAATGCATGTGCTGCAGCTTGTAGCGACATCACGTCTAGGGTATCAGGAATCTCGTGAGCATTGCTCGATGCCGCAATGCGAGGCTCTGGGCCAGGTTCGACGACCAGTTTTGTCGTAGTGATGTGTGGCGGGGTTTGAGGCATAGTTTTCCGTCGCACACCGGTGTTCATGTCACTCGTTACAGGTGGTGCGAGCGTAGTCTCAGGTACGGTGACGTTCTCCATGCCCACAATGTCTTTCGTGCTGCCGGACGCGTCGCTCACAGCCGCAGTCTCGCGGTCATGGAGGTCACTGTCATGGCCGTTGCTGTTGTAAGTAGCTGCTTTAGTAGTCGAGTCGGCCTGTGCCGAAGAGCTCGTAGCCTTTAGCAGTTGCGGAGCCTGAGAGACATTCTCGAGGTCCGCCGGCGGCAATGCGTCGTCGTCATCGCCGGAATCGAAGTCGGCAGTCAACGTGGTAAGTTCGTTATTGTAGAGGTTTTCGTTATTCCACCCGGGCTCGATGCTTGAAAGCGAATCGCCAAGGCGCCGTCGCTTTGCAGGACGCTCCGAGAGAAAGATGTCGCCGAAGTCTGTAATGTCGCCGAAGTCTGCTGGTGGTGCCCTACGCGGCCGCTCTACGCTTGGCGAAGCGGACGGAGGCAGAGCCGACTGGGACACAGCGGGCGAGTTCTGGACGGGCGTCTTGTCTGTGGTTTCCAGCGTCTTCGCCTTCTCGCGCCCACTTTGTCGCGCGCCCGGTTTGTCCTCGGACGCGACAAACGTCGAGATAGGTGTAGCTGGGAGTCTACGAATGCAGATGTCCACATCCACTGGCTGCCACTCCGCATCCGACTTCACACCAGGCGCACGTCGCTGCTTCGTCTGCCGCTCCGTTTGGACCTCACACAACACAGGCCACGCATCATTGAAGTCCTCGCATCTCAATCGAAGCTCGCGGAGGTTGACTAGCAGGCGTTGGGAGCGAATGGACTCGCCGAAGATACCGTACAGGTCGCAAAAGGTGAGAGACCAACACGATGTCGAGTGGGTGAGGTTCCGGACGTGCTTCATAGTGGCGGGCGGAAGTCCGCTGGTCGCCATAGTATGGATGATGTCGGCGGTTTTTGGCGGTAGTATCTTGTTCATCTCGCCGGGCTTGAAGCCACGCTCGGCCTGTAGCTGGTGCCATGACCGGCGATAGCACGCGAGCAACGTAGTATCGTTGCTCTTGACTAGTTCATGGAGTTGCGTGATCGACTCCTTTAGAGTCGCCATAGTCAAATGTGTGGGGTCGGTGTCGGTGTCAGGGACGGCGCGGCGATTGGGCTTATTCATGATGGCGTGAAGATTAGAAGGCGCGCTTGACGCAAAAGGCAAGAACGGCTCTTCACATGTCCTCGTCCTGCTGCCGCCCGGGGTTGGAGTGCGGTGGTGTAGCATCTTCGTGCACGTTTTCCAATACCGTCTCACGCTTCAAGGTAATGGATTTGCTGTCGCCTAGATAGTTTGTGTTCAGTGTGAGTGGGAATTGTCAAGTGTATTTGAGTGGTTCTCGGCCGAGGCGGGGCATCTGTCTCCAAAAAACGCCACTGTACTTCAGTTTGTTGTAATCTGGTTTCATGCTCGTGAAAACCTCCATCACGCATGAGCCCAGTGGCTAGGCAGCATAATGTAACAATGTGGTACTCTGTGCTAGCAGTAAAGACCTAGAGGTTCGCTCTGATCTACGATTGGCGCTGGCGCACGTGATCTGGCTACACTTATGTCATATGTAGCTATAATTTGGCCACTTTTACTGATCACACATCTTTCGACCTTAAGATCGTCTTCTTGCGGCAACACTCAGCGCTTCACGCCCACCATCACTACCACTACGAGCACTCAGTAGAATAAGAACGCTTGGCGGATGCTGGAGGCTCGGTCAGTGTCAAGAACTTCAATCGGTCATCTCGGCGCTGCCCAACTACAGGTAGGTGAGCATGTGCGACTTCTTCCGTTAGGGGCGTGGCACACAGGAAAACATGATCAAGCAGGAGCTGCGTGCAAACTAGATCCGGGGGACGTGTCATGCCGTGCCATCCACCTTCTCTCTTCACATGTCAACTTTCTTCTTCTTCACTCTGCTGCTATTTCTACACTTCATGCCCTTTTATTTTTTGATTCTTCTTTGATCTTCCATACACTATATACCCACACCCCAAAAACCAGGCATAACCGACACACCTACCCAACCACCGCTAGAGCTCGACGCAGATCGCCACTTTATCTCAGCCTGCTCTCGATCTCGCAGACGAAGCACCTCAACAATCTTGCTTACTCCTCACTAGGAAGCAAAGCAGAGAAAGAACGTCTCAGCCAGATCACAGACGTCGCCTATACCTGGGGCCACGACTAGGTGGGGAAGCTCGACCGAGAGACACTACCCTACCGTTATCACAAAAATGACCGACGTATCGCTGATGATCATTACGACGACCCTTTGGACTGGCCTACGAGAAACCTGGGACTATACCGGGACCTGGCAAGGCTGACTCCGGATGGAGTAGGTCACGATTGAGACCTCCTTCTACTCCGACCAAACCCTCCCGGCAGCAAAGAGCATTGCGGACGTCATCAACGTCTTTCGGCTGCATCAAGACTCTTGCGCAGGCTGCACGGAGCTTTTGCCGCGAGATAGCGGTGAGATTTATCGCTTGAAGTGCAAAGCGGCAGACAAGACTGGAATCGTTGCTAATCATATTATGCTCTAGCAAAAGCAGACAGGGTCAACAGTTGACGTTTCACCCGAGGAGGACTGGAATGTCTACATTTTACACAATTCACCTCGAGACACTAGTCGAATGACTAGAGCCGCAAGCGCGATATATTGAATAAACGGCGTCCTGAACTGGAACGCCTCTCGCAGCGTGAGCGCTAAACGGGCACACACCAAAACGAGCATGTTGAAGCCTCCAGCTGAGCGCCAGCTTCCACAAGAGAACAAGGCGTCGAAAGGCAACAGTGTACGACTTCGGCATCTCACACAACAACACCAATCGACTGCACAATAGATGTTCTATAACAGACTGAATGCTGTTCGGCCTGCGGAAATTGCTGTTGTGGTAGTGTTGGTTGACAGATAGGCAGAAGTCGCACTCCTGCGCTATTCACGACTATGAGAACTGGGCCGATTGCCGTATTCTCAAGGTTCGACATCCTGGCTCGCCAAGCTATGTTGAACTTCGAGGCGTGGTAGCGGTGCAAAGGAGACAACGGACGGGAATAATCACTCGGACTATGCTACCGTATGTCCGGCTCGTAGTCGAGAGGACGGTAGACGCCGATATATCGTGAATGCGACTTGGAGAGCGCAAGATCTTGCTAGCTCTACCTTTCCCATAATGGGGACAACTTCAAATCCGTACCCTTCTGGCTGCGTGAAGGTTTCTTGCGCAGATCAAGGTCACAGCAAGTACGGACTTCTATGAAGTCGCTTCACCATTCACTTGGCCGGAGCGAGAAGCGCAGAGCGTCTCCTCGGCCGTTGGTGGGCACTGCTAACCTGCAGAATCGCGCCGGGAGTCGCCTGAGCTCGTTCGTCTTCGGCTTGTCAGTCACCCAACGGGATTCAAACATAGCGAACGCCATGGAGAGCCGAAACCCTCCCAGCAGAGCCGAGCACCTATTCCTGCCGACTCGAGACAAGATAAACTCAACCAAGAGTCCGAGCAATTTATACTTTCGACTTTGTCGGTGCCTCTTTGAGCGTCACACATCTCCGCAACTTCCGGTACTCTAACTAGAGTCGTACTCGAACTTTGCTTCTTGGATCTTTTAGCCTGCTTCTCGAATGATTCACCCGGCGAGCCGAATCGACCATATAGCGACGGACGGTGTCGCTCCACCCTGGCTCGCTCCAGCGACTTGTTGATTTCAACGTGGCTCTGTGATGGATATAAGTCCTGAGATGCCACCCGTTCAGGGCGAGCTTCTCCGCTTTCCCTGTTGGCATCAATACTAGGGCCCTCTGCGCTGCTGCCATCGTCGTCCGAATCCTGTCTCTGCCGGTCCTCCGTACTTGTCGCTCTCGCCACTGAACCAAGTAGACGTGAGGATAGCTCTGGCTCGAGACCTGGCTCAGGACATTCCGGGCTTTGAGCGCCAGCATCATCGATGTCGCAAGGTCGGTCACATTCGAGCTGAGTTGCTTCAGACGCGCTCACATATTGAGGCTTTGATCGAAGTTGGTCAAATTTGTTGAGTGTCCCAGGCAGCCGAAGTCGATGGACAAAAAGTTGGGACCGGACCTGGTGGGCCTTACCCTCACGTTGTGAAGCGCTGGCGCCGTGGTGTAAGAGCTGTTGATGGAGGTGGGGGTAGAGTTGGCGCTGGATCTACGGCTGGAGTGTAGGTGTGCTCTATGGAGCTCGAAAGTCAGGCCAAACCACAATACTATTCGAGAGCATCATAGAGAAGAAATCGCAGAAAGAAGCATGCGATTAGTCGACCTTGCAGGTACTGGTGTCGGACATGGCTCTAGCTCGAGTCTGTGGCGTCATTTGCGAACGATGAGCGAAAGATGAAGGCTGCAGGAGTGGTGGCACAGCTGTTACGGCGCCAGGTATTCTTATGGCTCGTAGCGAGAGGAGCTGGCGGCTGTGTTGAGGAGTAGTCCCTGGTCGTACATTCATCCTCAAGGAGCGTTACCGATATTCGCAGCAGGGAAGCATAACGGAGAGCTCGTTTGCAATCGGGCATGGAAATTGAGGTCTGTTCGGCGGTGCAATAGCTTAACTGTCGACCAGAGGGTGTGGAATCTCTTATCAGACGAAGGTCGCTGTATCGAGCGCGTTGTTGACGTCGGTGTTACCATGAACGGAAGTTTGCGAGAGGATATTCTCGAGAAACTGACTTAATATAGACACACTCGTTCGTGGATAGTAGGAGACCGGAGACCGGTTTCCAGCGCATGAGAAAGAGTTGCTAGACAATGCGTGCGAGGGTCAGCCTCGTGTCTAGAGTCTAAGAATAGTTCGACCCCCCGCAAACCTTATCTGAAACCTTGTCTCAAACCTAATCGCGCCTCAAATGTTCTTGAACTGCGGTTCTCTAGCATTCTCATTCCAACGCTCTTCGGCGCATAGCAACTGTTCGTCTCGTCCGCAGGCACCCGGAAGCTTCTTGCTGGGCCACCCCCCTACTTCTTCCCTGCAGCGGCCCCAGCAGCAATGAAGGCTCCCATTCCTCGCGCACGGGAAAATTGCTGTCGATGTGACTGACCACTTTTCCCTCTCCGATTGTGGCGCATCTCATCAGCGTCGAGCAAGAACCGCACAAGGGGGCATGCATGGTTGTGGGGATTTTCGATGTAAACTGTGAGGACAAAGCGTCCGGAGAGCCGCTGGGGAGGATAATTGCAAGAAATGGCCAAGAGATGTTGGAGGAGAGAGCGGTTCAAGACTCAGCGACAAGTGGCTCGGTGGCAGAGTCCTATACGAGTAGTATGAGCATTGCGCGATGAATCTATCATTTACAGCTTCGTGTAGGAAGAACTCGACATCGCCACGATGAGAATCGCATCATCTAACAACGCCGAGGCGACGAATTTCCTCGTCCACAGCGCCGGAGCCGCGGACATGCACGCCGGGCTGGCTCAGAACATGAAGAGGTACATCTCATTACCTGCGAGTCAAGCGGCACCTTCTGGGATTCGGTCATTAGCAACATCGGCGTCGTAACCTTCTGCATGGTTCTGTCGACGGCCGACTTTGCTCGAGAACCGTATGCTCGACCTGGACAGAAACACGACCGAAGCTCGGATCAGCAGTTCGAGGCAGGCCTCGTCACACGGCCGTAGCCGTGCTGCTATAGCAGCGAAGTCATGAAAGTCGGCAATTTGCTTCAGCTCATGTCGAAGCCGTTCAATATTTAGCGGCGAGCGTGTGTCCACGAGGACCATCGAACGCTTGCAGAAGATACGTGGCTGTACAGGCCCGACCGTCCGACGTACTCTACTGTGTAGAGCGCGGATGTTTGGAAAAGGTTAGGTGCGAAGAAGAGGTGAGAGGGCGTCGGGAGGTGGGCGTTCAAGACATTGTACGGCGCAAGCAGGATCAAGCAAAGTGTCCCATCGGCCTCGAAGACGTGCGCATGAGTGTGGTGCTAACAAGAGACAGACCCCACACAAGAATTCGCTAACCGGTGATGAGCGTTATTCGATCATAGGAATGTGCATTATATTCGTCCAATTAGTGGCATATGGTCCAGTCAGTAGTGATTTCCTTGTGTCTAATCGGAATCTGGTTCAAGATGTCGAGCCATTCTTTGATCGAGATGACCTTGCTGCTGACGCCCTTCGTCGACAGCCCATGGGCCTTATTCTTTCAGCAGAAGGCTCTGAAACGCCGGTCGAGAAGTCCTACTCATACGATCAGAGCAAGAAGGCGTCGTTTGTGTTCGGTCTAGCAACAGCAAGGCCTCGCATGCTGTCCAGCAGTAGAACCTCATCAAGAGCGGGGAGTCAATGTGGAAAGCGCTCCAGGGCAACGTAGATTGCGCACTATGCTACAAGATATCTGGGTTGACTTTTGCTAGTTTGCGGGAATGACAGTGGTGCTAGCCAGCAAGTCATGTAAGTGTGTGTAGTCTCCGTAAGACCGGGTGTTGGCGAGTGTGCCCTCTTCTTCTTGTTCAGCATTAGCATATCTCGAAGCCACATTCGATGTGCTGCTATGCCGTGACGCCTCCATCCGTGGTGTTCCCAAGTCTGTTCGATCTCACTACAACATTGACGTAGCTCTCGAACGTGTACAGACCGGGATATTTCAGGCTCACTGCACGCCATAACTCCAAGCGAGACGGCGACGATCCCAGCGCCTGAATAAGCTGCGTACGTTCCATAAAGAGCTCGGTGTTCTCTTGAGCATGAATGAAAGCAGCCCGTAGATATCGTAACCTTTGAGCCAGCTCTGCCAAAGCGGCCACCTCCTCATTAATCGAGTCGCGGCAGTGCGAGTGGGGAGCTTCGAACTTCGAGGACCGAAGTAGACGTAGTTCAACAATTCCGCTAGTGGTCGGGTCGGGGCAGCGGTCATCGCAGCCCTCGTACCATATTTGAAGGGTCTCCGTAACGCGACCGACATCGTTTAGCGTCGCATCGATGAGCAGAGTCGCCTCTTCGCTGGTGCTAACGAGGAGTTGCAACATGGGTTGCATGCGGCTAACAGATTCCTGTGCAACTGGACCTGGACCTTCCTGCAAGTCTTTTTGTCAGTAAGGGTCTCGTAATCAACGGTCGTCAGGCAAACTCACGAACTTGAGGGAATTGGTGATCGTTCGCGCTATTGACCTGATCCACCTGTCCTTGATCCCACGCTCCATACGTACCATGTACGCAGACATATCATGTAGCTTTGAGATGCTCTTCGTAACATTCTCCAAGTTTAGAACTTCCAGGGTCTCGCGGTCCATGGCCAATCGAGGTATTGCAATGCGCACAACGCTACGGTTCATTGCAGGTAGCTCGTCGAGAGAAATATTGCCAGACAACAGCATTGCAACGGTGCTCCGCGCATCAGGTATGCCCACATCGACGCAAGTTGTGTCGACTGACCATGAAGCAACGCCTGGTGTGTCAAACTCGGGAGCCTCGTTATTCGAAAGATTGCTGTCGAGGACCTGCGAAGTTTCGCGACGACTCACAGTCGCTGTCTACAGGACACCGGACACTTGACCAGAGACATCGCGCTCATGAGAGTCGTGTGGCGTACTGTTTGGCCGCAAGCCCGAATCATTAGTCCCGTTGATCTCAAGTGAGTGATTGTAGACTCTCAAAAAGCCTTCCAAGTAGGCCTTGAGGTTGGGAAGCTTAACGGCGCTGGGGGCTGACAAGGCGTTGAAGCGTGATGCGTTGTATGACCTTGAGTCTACGACAAGGCTCTCGTCGTACTCAAGCGCGTTGTTGCAGGCTTCTAGTAGGGTTCCTACTCTATGCATGATACCGGCTTGTACAGAGTAGTTTAGCTTGTAGTATTTGATGTTGCCGAAGTCGATGATCCTGTGCCCTGCGTGCGGAGTCGTATCACTAGTGACGTTGCCGGTGATTTTGCCAGATAGACCAGAGTCGGGACCCGTAACGTTTTGGAGGCCTATTGCATACACTTGAGGAATCATGTAGCCGTAAAGAAGCCAAAGGATTCCAGCGAAGCGAACAAGCGGAAGCATTTGATTGTGGAAGGAAGCAACAGCGAGCAGGAAATGGAGAAGTTGCTGCCAGATTCCGGCTCCAGAGGTTGTGTGCTGTTTTGGTCCAGTTACCAATAGCGCCGCTTCACCAGCCTCCTTGGTGGGTTGATTTTGGCTGGCTTTCGCCATCGCGGCAAGGGCACCAGCGTGGTTGAAAAGAGCGAGGTGGAGAAAAGGTAGCAAGATGTTAAATGGAAGGGAGAAGAGTTTGTTGCCTAAACGAACCAAGGCTCGATGGGTAAGGTAGCTGTATCTAGTTTGCACACCACAAATTGGCCGGGAGCACATCAGGGCCCTCAATTAAGTGACCACCATCTCGGCACGTTGAAAAGGAGAGATCGATGCAAACGAGCGGCTCCTTGCAGTTGGTAGATGAGAGCGGCACTTTGAATCGGGTATCCGCAGCCAAAACCGACGTAGAGTTGGTTCGTTTAAAGAGCCTAGGTAATGAGTTCGAGTGTTGTAATGCATAACAGGGTTCACAGGTTGAGCCTTTGCGGGTTTCACCTCTTTAGCAAAGCGAGTTCGCGGGTATTGATGAGTTCGAGGCCTTGCGCTCGTACCTGGCGGGTGGATCCTGGGAGCGACAGAGTGGTGTCTACTCAAGCCTGTCGACCGACGGAAATGTACAGGCTCTAGCAGAAAGTGTCAGCTATTAGGCGGAGGTAGTAAGTGGCCTACAGCAAGCAAACGGTACCCAACGAAAATGGCCCTGAGCAGCGAACGGAGTAGATCATAGCCAACGGTTTGAAGCCGCAATAGGACACATGAGTGCATGTTCGAGCCAATTGCCAGAAGCAGGTCTGTCTGCGCATCTTCCATAATGGCCTTCGCGACCACTTTCCGATCAACACGTCCTGCTCTAGTCTATCGATATGTGCCCACCCGAAACCTGGGTCCAATCCAATAACGTAGCTGCTGAGCACTTGACAGGTTGCGCTGTCGTCCAATGTACAGATGTTTCGTGAGCTAGCCTTTTGACAGGCAAAAAGTTTGGTGACATGAGATAGGTGATCCTCATCTGAACAGTCCACGAAAAGGATCAAAAAGTGTCGCTGTACCGGACGCCAAGGTACCGGAAGCTGTGCGCAAGTCCGGCCTAGCGCGGCACCCATCCCGTTCCCGCTCCGCTCCGCTCCCCCACAGCAGCTCTACATTTGGGAGCGGAGCCGTGACCACATCACATCAACAGCAGCAGCGCTCGATTGCAATCTCTCGACGAGCCACGCTGGCCATGTATCTTGGGCGGCACGGCGAAGGGCTGGATCAGCGGTACGTCGTGGACCGCCTGTCTGTCTAGGGCCGCGACAGCATTTCGGCCACGCGCGGCATAGAGTGAGACGCGGTAACAGCATCAGCTTTTGCCCACTCAGCATCTACATTGCTGTTGGCCGCATACGTATGGCCCTGCTCGACGTTGCCGCTCTGCCTCGAGCTCGCGCGTGCTATCGGGTTCCTTCCTCACCATCCCATCGCTCACCAGTCTACCGCACATCAGGCCACTTCTCAGCATCAACCATCCACTATCCGCCCACTCACCCTCGCATCCTCCACCATGGCCAGGACAGACTACGCCCGGATCCGCCAGCACATCGCCGCTTTTGTCCAGCGTCATGAGGTCGCATCTGCCCGCGTCTCGTGACCTGTCTCACGAGCTCCTCCACACTTTGTACATTGAGCTTCATCGCAAAGACGCCGACCAGTGGCCCAAGGGTGAAGAGAAGGTCAAGGCGAAAGTCCTCCGGTCCTATATCTACGCCAATCTGCACCAACTCATGCAAGACACTGATGCAGCCACCGAGGCAAGCAAGCACAAGCACACGCCCGAAGAGGTTGCTGAGGAGACAGATGAAGATGCTTCAATGAGCTTCTGCAGCGAAGACGGGAGGTCAGAGCCCGGATGCACTGATGAAGAAGACTACGACACGGAAGGCTCCACGGTGATCCTCCAAAAGCCGGCCGAGATGGCCAACGTGGAGGCACCAGGGAAGATGGCAACAGCAGGGCAGCTGAAGACGGCATACCAGTCCGTAGACATGGCGCCAGCAGGGAAGGTCAAGATGGCACGCAAATCCGCGGAGGAGGTCCAAGGGGCTGGAGGAGATATGATGAAGTAACAGACCGCGGTCGAGTGTTATGGGATCGCCGACACGGAAGCGTCTGCTAACATGGGGACGGTGAGCCAAATTTCCCCTTCTCTCTCCACCATTTGCTAACTCGCTGTGCAGTAAAGCAACCTTCCACTCGCTTGCGCCTATGCAGGCGTGAGTATTTGTTCCAGGATCGGTGGGCCACTTGCTTGGACTGCCTGGGTGCAAGCGAGCCGACTGCATAGTGAAAAGTGATCGACGACGTAGCTTGCCTATCGGTCGAGCATGAACCATCAAAGAAGGAAACATGGAAGGATCTGTAATTGGGGAGAATGCAATCAATGGTGAGCAAAGTTACGCCTGTAATGCACATTCAGCTCTCAGGATTTGGATTTGGTGGTTTAGAGGCTAGGTGTACGCTCGCCAATTGTCACGATGTTGGGCATAATGACCAGTCGTGGTGAGTTTCTAAACATGTCGACGTTCACCCACATGCAGTCATCGCAAATCTGGGGTACTCGAGTCATGATCGTCGCCATACCCACAGACGCCTTCCGGACCTGGGATAGATACTGGCTGTATGAATCGCCTTATCCACGTCCTTCAGCTCTCGCTCATCGAGTAGGGCATCTTCGGCGACTGCCTAGGGAGTCTCGATGATCTTGATGAATGGATCACGGTGTCGTCATTCCTATGAGTGCCATATTCACAGCTGGTTGAGAATGTCCGGATCTTTCCAAGACACCTCATTCATCTTGCTTCTTGGTTTTGAGCGAAGATGTGACGTAGCCAAGTGTCACACTAAGCTTTCGTAATGGCGACATTTCTTCTTTTGTGGGCTCTGTCATCCGACTTCATTGCCACCGCAGCAAGGAACCTACTCTCAAGCGAAGGCACTACAGGCGACGGGCGCCTCACTTTCACCCGAACTCGACCGTCAGAACCATCTAAGGTCCCCACAGGGCAAGGTCATACTCCAGGAGATATTGAAAAATTTGTCGAGGTTGGGATCGATGAACACCAAACCGCGTGCGCTTGTACACGGCCCAGGTATGCATTATTGCAGCGCCTGCTGTTCTGTTCTTTTACGATCATGGCGCCATATACCAAGACGCAAGGACATCTGGCCAAGCTGGCAGACTCTGGCGTTGCTACCAAGCAGCGAGGTCTAGCCGAGGTCAGCGTAGTTGGAACGCCGTACGGGACATCCAGGCCTCTCCACAGCCGTTGAGCGGCATTTTGGTCCGGATTGCTGTCTTCCGAGCCTGACATCGACGCAGCTCTGGCACTCACTACCGATCGGAGAATCATAGCAGCCGACCTTCCAGCGTCACTCTCCGGGCGCGGCTCTCCTCTCGCCCTATGAGCCCTACGCTCTAGGCCTAAATACAAGCTTTATTTGGCGCTGGAGCTGTTCCGCACATACCTGCGACTGCGAATCGAATACCAACGCCGACGGATACAACTACGCTTAAGGCGGCAACGGAGAGTACCGATGAATCGGAACGCCCTGTTAAGTGGCTACGAGGCCGTCCACCAGCGTATGGTCTTCATGCTCATAAGCCAGGCGACGGCAATCTGTTCGAAAGTCAAGACTGCGTATGTTAGGCATACGCTACCACCATGCAGTCAGATGGCAAAACGGAGAGACTAGAGCGCCGAGCGAGAGCTTATCCGACAAGGACCGCCGACAACCACCGCCGACGGGGCCTCCGATGAGTACGTCAACACTCTCCTCCGTCTTCTCCTCCTCCCTTGCTGGCAACCCGCCGGCCGCCTAAGCAGACTTCGACAACTATATCCACACCCCCATCTACTGCATCCCATGAAGACTTCCGCCAACAACAAGGAAGCGCTGACGACACACCGATCGAGAGACGGCCAAGTCCCTCGCCTCTATCATCAACATCGAGAACGATCTGGACGAAGAAAAGTACGAACTTGGCTATGCGACAGGACCAAAGCATCCCAGGATCGAAGAACCTGTACTGTTCAGAGATCCTGCTCTCAAGTCAATCGATTAAAGGAGGGCAACACTATTGGGCTCTCGTCGAAGAATCTCGAGGCGAACGACAACTTGTTGTCAAGCTGGAGCATAGAAGAGCTAAGCCTGTCCTTGAGCTAGATGCGCGAATTGAACAGGAGGAAGTCGATGTCTTGCTACTCTTAGCTTAGGTTGCCGTTACTTTAAGACGCTTACTTATAGGATTTAGATATAGCTCGTAATAACGTATTCTTTACTACTTTACCTAATAGCTAGACGAATAATACCCTTATATTAGACTAGATTTAGAAGGTCTTTAACTATAAGACTAAGAAGAAGGCTCGTTAAGGCCGTAACTAGAGGCTATTAATACTAGATAGATACGGTAGTTATATAACTATAGCCTCCCTTAAATAGTATAACAACTATAAGATCCTCGTAGTAGTCTATCTACCTTATTTAACTTACTATCTATAACTACTAAACGTCGGTCTATTTACTCTACTTATAACGCGTTACGACTAGTTACTTAATCGATATATCTATAACTCTAATAGTTATAGTTACGTTAAGAAGCGTAACTTCTTCCGTATCTTCTAGATAGTATAGTATAAAGTGTTTACGACGTCGAACGTCCTCTTATCGTTTAAGAAGATAGGTATATTCCCCCTTAATCCCTTAATTATTCTAAATAATATAGTACTATTAGTATAGTTATTAAGGCTAACTACTACCTTATTAGATAGTCTAATAGCGATTATTTAATAAAAGAAGGTTTACTTTATAAAGGATGTCGAGTAGCGATATACTATATAATAAGATACCGCTTATAAGCTCGATAAGATCGTTAATAAGCTCTGCGTAGTAGAGAGTAAGAATAGCGTCCTTTAGTATAAGCTTAATAGCTATAAACAAGCTCTATTTAAAGCTTAAAAGAAGAAGATACGTACTAAGATACTAATTAAATAAATAAGGTTAGATAACGGCTCTACGGCCTTATTAGTTAGTCTAAATACTATTAAGACGTTAAGGACTATAGACGATAAGAAAAGAGCCGCTAAGAAAGCTAAATAGGTAGCTAAGTAGCTTATACGTAACGAGAAGAGGGTATAGTTACTTACTAACGCTAATTTAAAGCTATAGAAGCGACTAGACTATAAAGATAAGGCTTAAAGACGGAAGATCGAATAGCTAGTAGAATTAGAGCGGTAATACTACTAAAATACTACCTCTATAGTAACTAAATAACTCGCTATTAAGCTCTAGTAGTTAGTTAAGAAGGTAACGAGACCCCCTTAGTAATAATTACCTAGCTTAGTAGTCGTATTATTCGTTAGTCTAGCTAAATTAGTTAGTATTAGAAATACTAGTACTACTCGCTTAGAGCGAGCTATATAGCTTCCTAGGCGCCTATTTAACTAATACTTATACCTATAGATATCCTATATATACCGCTATTATAAGCGCTTTAATTTACTTAGTTACGAGCTATATATAGTAAGATATTTACTATTATATTTACTTAGGGACTCTCTTAGAGTATATACGTTAGGTATATCTATACGTTAGATATCTTAGCCTTCTATATATTACTTATTAGCGAGTAAACTCGGCTCTAATCTAACCGAGATCGTTATATAGAGTAACTACTAGGTAATCGATCTTTCTTACCGTCTTCCTTAAAGTTAATATTATATAAGTCTAGCTACTAGCGGAATTACGGTATCGTATAGGTACTAGAGTTAAACGTCGGCGCTATAAAGTCTACGTTAATTATACTATTCTACTTATAGTATAAGAGGGTTCCTATTTTAGTACTAGATAGTACCTAGAAGGATAAGTAGTAGCGTAAAGAACGATAACTTAGTATTAGGACGAGAGTAATCGATACTATATTACGATAGGAGAGAGGGTCCCCTTTTATACGGGCGCTAAGGCCCTACCTAGCGTTATATACGCTCCCCTTCTAGCCGTTGTCCTTGGCGGCGATAGTAGGGGTAAGTCCCGTATTCGTAGTAGAGTAGTATATAGTAAGGCTTAGCTACGCCGTAGCTACGCTACGAGTAGTCGTAGGGGGCAACGGTTTAGTATTATATTTATTAAACCTCCTTAGAACTTTAATACATTTCTAATACTATAACTCCTCCTATATACTATACTACCTTATATATACTATATTACCTTATATATACTATACTATACTACCCCCTACTACTACTAAAACTACGCGTAGCGTAGCTATATCGTACGATAGTCGTATACGCGAGGCCTAAGTATATTACGAAGCGCGTACTCCGTACCGCGCTAGAATATACCTTCTCCGCCGCTAGTCGCGTAGTAGACGCGCCGGAGCCCCGTACTCCTACCTATACTTACTACTATATAAGTATCGCTAAGGGGAGTAACTACGGGAAGCCCGATAATAGTACGCGCTATAGTAAGTATATCCGTAGGAATTATAGCGGTTACTAGCTTATATATTTTTCTATATAAATAATATTCCTTCGTAGCGCTAATCGATCGTAGATTCCGAGCGAGTTAAACGGGCGTTACGAGCGTCTATACTACCTTCGCGACGTCTATACTACTACCGTTAGTAGAGCCGGCCCTACCCCTCGTACTAATCCTACCGTCCTCGCTTCTAGCTTAGAGCTTACGCGCGCGTAGCGCGCCGTAACCCTCTACCTATAGTAGCGTAGGTCGATCTCTACTCGCGCCGGTACGTCGATAAACGTACGTACTAGTAACCCTACTACTACTACCGACTACCTCTCCTTATTATTATATAAGTAGACTCGCGTCGCCGTCGCTACGGAATCGTAGGCTAATACTACTATAAGAGTAAGATCGTACCCGCGTCGTAGATAGAGTATTACTAACGCGTATCTAGCTCGCTAGTATAGCAGAGCGCGACGAGGCGCGTACTCGTATTACTAAGATAGACGAGCAGGATATAGTAGATTAGGACGAGGCGCGCTACCTAGAGTACGATACGTAGATAGATATACTAGCGTAGAGCTCCGCGCTCTATAAACGTACGGCTCTAGTATAGGTAGGCTACGGCCTTCTTACGCGTATGTTATTTTCTAGTATACTTATATACTTATATACTTATAGGCGGCGTCCTTAGAACCGCTAGGCGCCGACCTTAGAACCGTATAATATATCTTCTCTCTATACTTTTGCAACCGCTCGTTACGTACGTAACGTACGGCTAAGGCGTAGGTTCTTCGCCTCTATAACGTTATCGTATATCGCGTCTTAAAAAATAGGTATTAAGTCCCTATCTCGTTTCCTATTATCGTAAGCCTAGCCTCCTATTACCTACGAGGTAGGTATCCCCTATCTTATAAACGTCGCTTAGTCCTTCTGGAAGCGTATAGAGTACGTAACGCGTAGCCTACTAGTAGGTTACTTATTTATTCGAAGTCTAATACTCGTACCTATAAGTCCTATTCTTTAGAGTAGCCCTCCTATCGTAGTAGGTACTCTATCTTACCTCGTCGTCTCCTATAGTCTAGGATCTTCTCAACTTACTAGATTTCGTTATCTCCCTCTAGTAGTACCTCTAGACCTTACGAATTGTCTTCCTAGATCCTAGCGCGATAGTAATAAGGTTTTAGAAGCGATACGTAGAATATATCGCAAATACGATAGGTAGGTAGTAACTAGATACGGTACGCCTACGTTCTAATTACGTCCCTTACTTTAAAGGGTCTAATATATTTAGGTAAAGTCTTTTTACTTAGCGGGTTAAGCTTTAAGTTCTTCCTAGTACTAAGTAGTACTATATCGCCCTTCTTAAATAAGATTAGTAGGTACTTCTTATTATAGTATCGTTACTAGTATTCCTAGGCTTTCTTTATACGCTCCTTAAGCGATATACGTACGTCGTGAATACGTTATATTCGTTCTACAACGGCGGGGACCTCTTCTCTACGGCGCTCGTCCTTAGGCGCGTATAGTATTCTTAGGTGTTATCCCTAGATAATAAAGAATAGTATTTGTCTAGTAGTACTATATACCGAATTATTATAGGCAAATTCTACTAACGGTAGTAATAATAGCTAGTTCTCCGGATGTTCGCTATAGAAGTACTATAGATAGTACTTAAGCGTCTAGTTTTATCGTTTAGTCTATCTATCCGTCTATAGGTAGAATGCTAAGCTTAGTTTGCGTCTAATACTTAATTAATAGTAAAGCTCTCCTTAGAAAGCTAATATAAACGTTAGTCCCCTATCTAATACTATACCCTTTAGGATACCCTAGTTAGTATAGTAGATAAGCCGGAAGAAGTATTCTACTAGACCCTTTATATCCTAGTCTTTCCGAGTAGGGATATATCGAGCTATTTTAGAGTACCGGTCGATAATTATAAGGATCGTATTATAGGCGTACCTATCTCGTATAGCTAGCGGAAGACCTATAATAAAATCTATAGTTAATTCCTTAAATAGTCCTAATAGAAGGAGAAGGGAACTTAGCTCTCTATATAGTAAGTATCTCGGAGCCTTACTTCGCTAGCATATAGTATAGGTCTTAATATACTTTTTAATATTACTTTTAGAGTACTACTAATAGTAGCTCTAACTAAGTAACTCGTACGCTCGATCCGCGCTAAAGTGTCCGGCTATAGGATAATTATAGTACTATGTAATAATTTCCTAGCGTATACTTTACTCTAGAGGGATATAAATTCGTCCTTTAAACCTTAGTATACCCTTCTTATTAAGAACCTACGTAGGGTTCTTCCTACTATACTTCCTCTAGTCGTCCTATACGTTAGCTACGATACGTTAGCGCGTAAAAGTGTCTCTTTACTACGTATTACGTACTAACTCCGCAAACGATTCCGAATCCGTACCTATAGTTTCGCTTAGTAGTAATCTTACTACTAAGCGTAGTACGTACTATATATATCTAGTAGCGCTAGTAGTAGGGGTCGGCTTAGCTACGCTATAGTTACGTCCGATAGACTTATCGTCTACGGCCCCCGAGATATTCTTAGTCGTAGATCCTCTTACTCTACTCGTATCCTCTACCCCTACGTTTTATACAATAGCTAGCTTCGCTTAAGGATAGAGAGTAATCTAGTAACCGACTCGTTTTCTATAAAGTAGTCTAGTCTCCTCGAAGGTCTATTAGTAGGGTTCTTAGTCCCTTATCTATAGGAGAATATAAATTCGAAAGCGGTAAGGTAAACCGCCTAGCGTACTTAACGCGGGTTTAGCTTCTAAATAGCGCGGATACCGCGTAGGTTATTATAATTAGTATAGACCTAAACCGTATACTAGGCTCCTTCTAAATAGTATCTCTATAATTTAAAGGAGAATACGATTATAAGAAGCTCTTAGTTATACGTTTCCTAATTACGTTCGGTAGGCTAGAGCTTCCTTAGGATAAAGGCTACTAGGTACTATCTCCCTTTAGAAAGCTACGATAGTATTACTACTATCGCAAATTGCGATACGTCTATCTCTAGCCGGATTAGTAGACTTAGGTTAAAATAGCGTAGGATAGGCGCCGTTAAGAAGCGCTTCTTTAGCGTATTAAACGTAGACGAAGCGCTCGCTATCTAATCGAAAACCGGGTTTAGTTTTAGTAGATCGGTTAGTAGAGCGGTTATACTCGCGTATCCTATAACGAATCTATAATAGAAGTTCGCGAATCTAAGGAATACCTAAAGCTCGCGTATAGTTATAGGCTATAGCTAGTTAGATATAGTAGTTACCTTCTTTAGGTCGGTAGAGACTCCTTCTATTCCGACGACGAATCCTAGGAATTCGACCTACTTCGTTATAAATTCCTATTTTGCGATATTAGTAAATAAGTCGGCTAACTGGAGCCTCTTAAGTATAGCGCGGATAGCGCGCTAGTAGTCCTTAATATTATCGGAGTATATATAGATAAGGATGTTATCTAAATATAGTATATATATATTATCTAGAGGACTAGTAAGTATCTTATTTATAAAAGCCTAAAACGTCGCTAGAGTATTCGCGAGTCTAAATAGTAAGACTAAGTATTCGAAGTAGCTATAACGAGTACGAAAGGCGGTCTTCTATTTATCCCTAGCCCGAATTCGTAGTCGGTAGTAGGCGTCCTTTAGGTCGAGCGTCGTATACTAACGTACGCCTAATAGGCGGTCTAGTATCTCGTTAATTAGTAGTAGTATATAACGATCTTTAATAGTAACTACGTTTAGCCCTCTATAGTCGATATAGAGGCGTAGGGTCCTATCTTTTTTTAGTATAAAGAGGATAGGTACTCTAGCTAGACTATTACTATATCTAATCCTACTATTCGTAAGCGACTCCGTAATATACTCGCGTAAGATACGTAGCTCGCGCTCTAAAAGGTTATATAATAGGCCGTAGGGTAGCTTCTTACCTTCCTAGATCTTAATCTTATAGTCTACTAATTTGTATAGATATAGGGTCTTAGCCTAGTCCTTTTCGAAGATATCTTTAAAGGATTCGAGTTTATCCGGTAAGCCTAGCGCCGGTACGATACCTACGCTTAATACGAGGTATCCGCGCGCCGCGAATCCGCTCTATAATACCCTAAGAAAAGTAGTATTATGTTCCTTTTCTATCTCTTTAGTCGTAACTAGCTTAATATACTCGGTATTAGAGATTCCGAACTTCTAGGTCTAGGAGCCTAGGTCTATAAGGATAGCGAACTTCTAGAGGGTATAATTACTAATAAGAATCTTAGGGCCTTCCTTATCTACGCTATAGGTAATAAAGTCTATTAAGCGTTTAACGCTAAGGTCGTCGGTAATACGTATATAAAGCGCGTATACTCCGTACGTCGGCCGTCTTTTATTATCGATCTATACTAGCGTTAGTAGGTCGCTTTCGATCGCCTTTAAGCCGAGCTCGACGGCTAGTCGTTAGCTAACGAGGCCTACGGACGCGCCTAGGTCGAAGAGGGCTTATACGACTTATTCCGAATCTATCGTCGAGTATACGTAGTAGGTACGTACTACGGGTAGTAGAATATCGACTATTCTACGCCTCGCCGTACCTTGTATCGGCGAGGCGCCTATTCTTTTCCTAAAGCCCTAATATTATTAACTAGAACCTTATTAGGGTTCTTTTTATCTAGGTAGTTAGGAGAGATATATCCCTACTTCTAGTAGTTATAGTACTAGGGCCCTTTTCCTTTATCCGAACTACTTACGTCGCGTCTACGGCCCGGCTACGTATCCGTTTCGGTACGAATAACGATATCTATACGTCCTTTATTACCCTTTAGGCGTATAGTTAAATCCGACGTAAGTACTCTACGCCTAAGGTTCTTTTCCTTAGTAGTTACGACCGTAATAAGCCCCTCGCGCGTCGAGGGTACGGTACTAGTATCCGTAATAGCTATCTAGAGCTTAAGCCTAAGCTTAGTAAAGAGGCTTTAAACTCGGAACGGTTCCTCGGTTCTAGGAAGCTATGCCTTAAGGGTCTCTAGGTAGGTAGCGAAAGCCCGGGTAGTCTAGTCCTTCCGCTATTAGGCCTTATTATACATAACCGCGGCGTTAAGTCCTCGGTTAATTGGGTCGATCTAGGCGTCGAGGATATAATTCTTAAAGTAATCCTAAAAAATTAGTTCGCCTTCGAGGTTTATACGGTTATACTACGCCTACTAGGTTTCTCGCGGGTCGCCCTTAAGGTACTATATAGCCTAAGTAACTAAGTCCTCCTTATCCGGGAAGTAATCCGGCGCATTCTTAGAGGCTAGTTTATAGTCTCTAACGAAGTTGCGGTACTGTTTTATACTCGCTCTACTATAGGTAGTTAGGTCCTTTAATTTCGTACTACGCTTCCGTAGGCGACTCGTATTCGAGTTAGCGCTTCGGCTACGGCGCCTCTTCTACGACCCGCTTACGCGGCTACTTTCGATATTATCGTCTCTATCTTCTTCTCTATCGAGGTTAGCCTTAAGTTTCGTAATTTCGTCTTCGATACGCTAGAGTCTACGCCTATCGACAAGCTCTTGTCTCCGTATCTCGGCTATTTCGATTTGTTCGGTAAGCGATAGAGTTACGCCTATCGTACGGCTATTAGATAAAGCGTCTAAGACTAGCTCGCTAGTCGTAATCTAGGTATCGGTAACTATTATATCTTCGGGCTACTTCCCTAAGGGAGGAACGATTATAATATAAGAGAGTTCCTATTTTAGTACTAGATAGTACCTAGAAGGATAAGTAGTAGCGTAAAGAACGATAACTTAGTATTAGGACGAGAGTAATCGATACTATATTACGATAGGAGAGAGAATCCCCTTTTGTATAGGCGCTAAGGCTCTACCTAGCGTTATATATAGTCTTACGCTACGGCTCGGATAAGTCGTCGTATTAACTCGGCCTTACTCTTATTAGCGCGAAATACTATACTTATTTCTCTTAGGGTAGTTCTCTATCTCGGCGCTATTATAGCGTAGTAGTTAACTCTAAACTAGAGGTATATTTTAACCTCCTTATAGTCGATAGTATAGCTATTAGCTATTATAAAAGGTCGCTCTAGGTTATAGAGAAAATACGTTAGTATCGGTCTTAACTAGTTTATTAATTACCCTAGGTACTTACGGATGTATTCGCGAAGCTATAGACTTTTAACTATAGTGACATAGATGTACCTATATATTATTACTATTACCTTTAGGGATTGGGCGGACAAGCAAGCTTGTCTAAACTGCTTGAACTGCGCGAAACGTTTATAGCGCTATGTAGCTAGACTCTATCGTCTTTGTCGTATACGCACATCGGTACATTGGCAAAGGATGGTAGCACCGTAGCAGAACCACTCCTCGGATACGATAGCCCACATACCGCCGGTCAGGATAGCACAGGGTCGAGTCTTGGTCTAGACTCCAGCTACGTGGACTGCGAGCTGCTTGCCGGTAACAGCAACTGTTTGGAGAGCTCACAGCGAAGCCAGTCGAGTGCACGGCGGGCCGATGCATTAAAGTCAGCGATAGAGACACCTTCTCCCATTATTCAGTACAGCCGGATTCAAGGCATTCATCAGTCCGGTCAGTATCGTGTGCGCAATTTGAGCATATTTGCGGTATGCTCCAGACCATCCAGCAGCAGTTCGAGAGCATGAACATGCAGGCGACCTCCAACACGGCTATCTTATAGAGGGTATTCCGGGAGCATCGAGAGCACGACTAAAGGCCGAGGCAGCAAAGATCGACGGCTTGTTGTCCGCGGCGTTGGCACCACTGCATACACGGATGGATAAGTCCGCCAATCAGCAGAATACTATTATCACGTTGCTCAAGTTAATCTAGGAGGAGAGGCATTTCGAAGCGGCGAGAAGACACCCTACTCGACACGACCGCTCGGCATCCACACCCCCAACAACAGAAGGATCAGTATTTAAGACAGGGATTAACCGGGCAACGGGGCACGCTTACCACCGTGATACACAAGAAGGACTAAGCGAGCTAATGCCACCGCCACCGCAATCGTTAGGGCCAGACGTTGACCAGCAATCTTCTAGTAATGTGACCTAGTCTGCTGAAGGGACACTAGCAAGCCGCAGTAGTAGCGAGTCTGTGAGGGTGTTGAAATTCCTACGGGAGAACGAGAAGGCGTATTAACACTTCGCGTAGTGTTCATACTCCGGGCCTCGAAGAGCGGTCGGGTAAATCATTCTGTAGTACATCATCGTCCGGAAATCATAGACTCCAGGCCTTCGCCAACTGTCTTTCATTGTTCAGCCATCCCTCCATGACTTCGGGCACGTTGGATGTACAGAAACAACGGGAACGGAGGCGCGGAGGAGAGGGGACTTGGCGGCGGAAATCATCTCTTTGAGCGCGTTGTGTGGTTGCATGTTGGAGATCGAGTTGGAGGTTGATCACGGAGGTGGCGTTGGGTTGTGGAGAACGGGAATAATGGTGGAGTTATGGTAGAACTGGAGGAGTGATTAACCCACACAACTACCACAGCCACAGACCTACAATACAAGGCACAAGGCACATCGAGCCGCATGACCACGGAGGCAATACACAAGATGACACCCTCGACGACAAAAAATCAATGTCCTGCTCCACCACCATCACCGGTATTTCCACGCCTGGCAACAGCTCCGCCGTTACCCAGCTCGCCGACACTCCCACCTTCACGGCCGAAGGTCACGCTCTCAACATCCTTCTCCTCCTCCCCGGCCAATCTCTGCTCTACCAAGTAACTGACCGCATTCGCTCGCACGACCAAATTCCACTCAGCGCCCAGACCGACATGAATGCGTACAGACACGCGAAGCCGCATCAGCAAGCTCCCCGTTCTGAACCAAGGGGTGTAGAAATGTCGATCGTGGTGAGGCATGTCTTCTGATGGTGGATTGTGACTTAAGGGGCGTTGAGAATACTGGCAGACGAGCTGAAGAGCATTGGAGCAGCTGTTGGCAGAAGGCATGGGGTATCTCCTCCTACCTTGTTTTCTCTCGTACCACAGCACAGACGTTGTTGACCACAATGGGGCGCTGATCACAAGCAACGCCGTCTAATTCAGGGGTACCTCGCATTGCTTTGCGGTATCGAGATCGTTCTCACGCTGTCAGCCATTGTCTCCAACGTGGGAGAAGCAAAGTACATGCTGCCGAATGATCTGACGAAAGAGCGCGGCTGATAGATGCGTGATCACTCCTTGTCATGACAGAGCGAGCAGAGTCCTGTTCTTGTTCGGAGCCGACGCTATTGGTTCTTTCACTGCCAGGTTCATAAAGTGTGATGCTCCCCTCTGTTTACTGAGATCTCAGCATGGAGAGCCAAGATCTTAAAGAACCTACGCATACTATGGAGCCAGGAACAGCTCTAGAGACTAGCTCAACTGTCCCGGATACTGGAGCAGCTCAAGCATCGGCGGATCCTATGGGATTCAAGGTATCTTCACTTGAGACGCTGGCCATCGCAACACCTCCGTTGCAAAACCCCAAGAGCCGAAAGCGGAGGCTCCTATAGAAGGATGAAGCAGTGCGGCTAATGTCTGTGCTATGTAAGAAGTTAGCTATATGTATATGTAGTGTAAGTAGCTGAAAGTGAATGTAATGTAAGACTTACATATACATGGTGTAACCGGAGGTCCGGAGTTACTTAATATCGCTTATAGACTAGTCTTCCGGCCTAAGTGAATGCTCCTCGGCCTCAAATTAGCTTGTGACGATGCTACTTAACTACTAGTGCTTTACACACTCTAATTGCTCGATTATACGAGAGGATAGGCTTGCTCTCGTCTAGGGAATAAGACGCCTTGCGCTACTGAATATTCGCTCGTCTTTAGCACTCATTGCCTAGTAGCTGAGTATATTAATCGCCATCTTAGATAGCTGTAGATATGACCTCATCTACGTGTCTTGTTGCTACTATTTAAGCGGTAGTATTGCTAGATTGTCTTATAGTGTAGTAATAAAGCGCTCGAATTCATCGTTGTTGTTGCCTCTGTTACTACGTCGTTGTTTAGCGGTAATCTCGGCTTAATAACGCTCGAAGAAGGTTATATTACTAGTGTCTTGCTTAATAGTCACTTCCTCCTTTTTATATTGTAGCTATATAGCCCTAGCGCGCTCTAAACCGGAGGTTAACTAAGCCCTTAACTATACGGTAACGATATAGCTCTTCTGGAGGTTTGGATAGAGTAATATTGTAGCTATATAGACACTAGTTTAATTAATGATACTATAATACTTGTCGAAGGCGAAGGACTACGTTGTAACTACTTAGTAGAGCGCTAGATTATCGTTTAAACGCTTTAATAAGGTCTCTTGCTTATTAAGGAACTTGCTAAGTAAGTCTATGTAATACTAGAGCTTGTCGATAGTGACGTAGTTACCTTAACAACGTATAGTAGCCTCTTTAAAGGGCTGAAGGAAGGTAATGGTTCTTTAAACGAGCGTCTAGTTACCTATAGTAAGCTTATATTCGTGAAGTAAGGGCCTTACTACTATAAAAGAGGTGTACGTTACTCTTAATAGAAACGCGTCCTCGAAGGTGTTAAGATAGCTGTTCTATCTTATATCGTTTAGCTGTCTTAACGACTTACTAGCCTCTATTCTAAAGGCGTTAAAGAGTCTGTTACTACGTCGTAGAGTAACTATAAACTATAGTATCTTCTGTAGTGCTAGTTGTTTAATCTATCTACCTCCATCTTCTACTTCTAACTACTTAATAAGGTGGCTCTTAGCCGTACGGAGCTCGTCGAGGTATTCGAGTACTACGTTAACTACGTCACCGTTCTTAGCAAAAAGGAAGGGCTATACTACAAGGTTAATAATATAGCCTAGACAGCGCAGCCGACGCTATAAAGGTATCCATCCTTTAATAAGGTAGCTAAGCTTACTACAGAGCGTGTCGTTAGCTGTAGCATTGTCCGTAGTAATATATCTAAGGTTGTCTTTGATTCTATAGTCCTTAAGCACCTTGATTATCACTTTAGCTACCTTACTGCTAGCGTGTCCGTTATATAGCTCTAGTAGTGCCAAAAGGGCTTTATAGAGCCTTCCTTCGTTGTTAACAAAGTACGTAGTAATAGACTATAGCTCTTTATGGTTTGGTAATGACTATGTATCGGTTGTAAGGTGAATGAGGCTACGTAAGGATTGTAGCACTTCCTAAAGCTCTAGCCGGCGCCTTATAAAGGTTCTTACTACTCGATTAGCAGTAGTTTAGTGCGTGTGCCACACGATATTGTCGGCTTAGTTATTGATAGTATAGATGAGTGTATAAAGCTCCTACTATTCGACTATACGAAGTGGAAGGTCGTAGTGTATAATAAGCCGAAGAATTACCTATTAGACAGCGTCTAGATTAGTAGTAAGCCAGAGGTATTCCTTGACTATCTAGCCTTGTTTCTCGTTCTCATCTTCCTTCTACTTACTAACGATAGTACGTAGGTCTTATTGTCTCGCTACCTACGTTGTAGTAGTAGCTATAGTACCTCGTGTAAGGTTAATACGGTAGATAGCCTTTAGATAGCTCCTCGCTACTAAGGTCGATAGCACCTTATAGAGCTCGTAACTAGTGTACTTATAGTACTATATTCTTCTCGTCGTAAGGCTAGAGGTCTCTCGTGTCGATTCTATACTAGGCTAAGGCCTCCGTAAGTACTTCTAGACCTCATCTTTACGCTTCCTCTTTAGAGGACGCTACTAGCCTGTTAGCGCGTCACCTGCGTTGTCTACGCTGTCGGAGTCTATAGATATACGCGATATCGAGTCGTTAGGGTCGATAGATGATCCTCCGTCGATATTAATAGCGTTAGAGGCTATAGTGTGGTGTAATAGACGCGTTGTTAAATGCGGTGTCCTTAGTGAACGAGGTGGAAGGGAGTTGAGGTCCGGCTGACTTAAGCCGAAGTTCAGCCAGCTAATTAGAGGCCTCCAAATTCACTACACCTTCTTAAATTATATAGCTACGATATAGAATTAGTGCTACAATTCACCTTTATACACCTTAATTTAAGCCTATATATATATAGCTACATATACTATATAACTATACTATATGTATATGTAATGTAACGCCTTAAACCTTACATATGCTCGCTACATTGCATAACTTTACACACACATTAGCCGCACTGGGATGAAGTACCAAAAACGCAACGCTCCGACAACATTGATGATGATATCATGTAGAATTCTCCACCCCAGAAGAAGCAAAAGGTGGGCCTCGAACTCTGGCAACCGGTCCTAAAGCCAAAGCCGAAGAAGATGGTTGTAAGCGATAACTACTTAGACTTCGGCACAAGGTCCAAATTCATCGACACTCCAGTCAGTCGTGTGAAGAGGAGCGATGTCGTCCGCGCCAGTGACGACGCTCCACGTATTCACATGGTCGAGCATCGGCTGTTAGAACTAGTCGATGAGCTAGAGATCAAGGTCGAGAGTTTGGAGACGGTTATGGATCAGCGCAAAGCCGACAGCGATGCCATGATCCGCAGGCTGGAGATGAGATTGCAGGCGGTGGAGAATCAGTGGTTGGGAATCGGGCCTCCGTGGCATAGGTAGAATGCTCGATGAGAGGAGAGGAGTGAGCCTGAGCTCGCGGGAGGCGGACGTGGAAGGATGATACGAGCAGCTGGGGTGGTGACGACAGTTCGATGAGAAACATGAGGTATTGTCACACCAGTAGCTCGTAGTCCTGCAAACACATATGATTGGAGCCGATAAGTGCTCCGCTGGAGTTGGCCAAGTTTTTGTATATGTAAGAAAGTCCTTCCTCTCCCTTGTCGCATTGTCCACCGCCCTTGATTAGACAGCTGTCGCCATTGCATAACTCCACTGAGCACTATCGCCGTAGGACAGGCATTGATGCTCGAAGCAAGACAGCATATAGTGACTCAGGCAAGACGAGACATGGAAAGAAGCGTTGCCTGATGTGGTCATGATCGAGATCAAGCGTTGAGTGTCATGCCACTGTTCGCCATGAAGCTCAGCAGCCGATGGCGTCCAGCGGTTGATGGAGGGCGGCGGTCCACGCAGTCCAGCGGTCCATGGGCTTCTGTCTCGTGGGCGCATCGTAACAGCATCTCCGAGGTGAGACTATGATCCCGGCGTATCCTCGCTGTTCTGCCATCGGCGGATCTGTAGCCTACCCGTCCGCAAATCGCAGCAATTCAATCGAACATCGGAAGAGACCATGGGACAAAATGGGACACTTGCACCCCAAGCGCTAAGAATGCTATAAGTTGAGCTTACTGTTAATTCATGTTGTTACTCGTTACTGACCTGTGAAGTGGCGACATGAACGAACTGGCCGCGTCCTCCACACTATCGCCGCCACCGCCTCTCCGCCCTCTCCACCCTCTCCGCCGCGCCTCCTCTCCTCCAAGACCAAAGCTGAGTTCGACCTGCTGCTAGACGGCAAGAAGCGCGTGTGGCCGCATATCGGCAAGATGCTTGGTGGTGCTAGCGTGGTTGCTGCGGTGCCGTGCCGCAACTGCGTGCGGAAGAAGGTGGTGTGCACGGTATACCCGGCGGGCTCGCAAGACGGCGAGAGGTATCCTGTGGTGCGGTGTGCTGCCTGCATGCCGTACGGCCGTACGTGTGGCGCCGCCGCTGCTGCTGCTGCTAAGGAGGATGATAATGATGATCAAGACGCCGCCGAAGGTGACTGCGCTGGGTGTGCTGCGTTGGTCGAGTGGCTCGATATCCTCGAGCAAGAGGTGTTGCGCCTTAGGCGCCTCGTCGACCCTGCGACCTTCCAGTGAGAGATCTGTTGTTGGGTGCCTCTCTCGGTATTCTCCCTCTTCCATCGTGATGTCATCGTATACATGTCCATGTCCATCTGCGTGCGATGCTGCTCGCATACTCCCCAATCACCCTCTTCGTTGGCTTGGTCTTGCGGCCAGCGCGAGTGGAGCGCGAGGCCTTGATAAGCAGCCGCTCTGCTTCTTGCTCGTCGATCTGATCTTAAGATGGTGACTGGACACGCACGCGAGTGGTAGCACGACCTGTTGGAGTGTCGGAGTCAGCCCTAGGCCTGGAAGATCTGGCCGCTTGATCAGCATCCGGCATCTCAATATCATTACTACCCGCAGAACCGGCGCCACCGACAGTCGGCTGTGTGGGAACCGTGGTCTACATGCTCGCGATCCGAGAGTATGCTATGGCCTGGCGACGCACCGATGCCACCTTTGCAGAGTTATTGTTCTTCGACTGCAGTGACTGAAGGGCGCCAGGTTGCGCTGCTCGCAGCGCCGATGCTTGTGCTTTCCTCTGGGTTTTCGACAGCGGCTGAGAAGACTGAGAAGCTGGGTCTGCTGCTGCATCCTTCATCCTCTTCGTGTCAGCTCGTTTCTGCATATTCGCCGCCTTCACCCCCTCCCAATCTGACCATACGGCTGGTGGGATCTGGTTGATATGAGCGATCAAGGAAGGCAGAGACTGAGCTTGGCCAGCTGGACACCAGCCTGCGAGATGAGCATCAGGAACAAGCTTTTTGAGCTCAGCTTCGTCCAGGTCTTACCAGTCGTCGACATTAGCCACACGATTGAAGACCGCACACAAGCTCGACAGCAGCAGATCTGGCATGAAGAAGTTCGAAGGCATCGTAAACAGCCGGTTGTTATCCTCAAACAACCCCTCAGCCTGTTGGACGGCCCACTCGCGTAGGAATGGCAGAGCGGATGCAGGCCTGCCACCGGCTCGTAGCTTTACAGCAATTGGAGCCTGCTTCTCGGTTGCTCTAGCCGTATGCTTATCAACAGTCTTTGACAGAGCTGGATTACACGCGCTGCAGCACTTGCCCTTTGTAACGACGGTCTCCGGAGGGTACAGGCTGCGCTCCTCGCCAAGATACTCGAGGATATCCTTACGATGACAGCGGCCGTTCTCCTTGTACCGGTCGTTCCAAATATCCAGCCAGATCTGCGGCAACTTCGCCCGCGCCCCAAGCTCGGTCTTCGTCCAGAAGGCCTTGTCGGCATCCGCATCACCGTCAGCATCTACATCAGCATCTTTACTAGCCTGCGACTGTTGAGGAAGACCATCAGCCTCCTCACCTAGCAGTTCGACCTGGCGCAGACGTGTTGGCCTCGCAGATGATGCACGACGACAACGAGGTGCACGCCTCGCGCCTTACCAGAGGCATCAGCTTTGCGTGGTCGTTGATGATCTCTAGGAGAAAGACAAAACGCAAAGGCCTATTCACCAGCCCTCAACGCACGACCAGCACGACCAAGCCGCTAAAGGATGTCTTCTAGGTCCATGGTAATCGGGCAGTCCCAGTGTCCAACAAGCTTCATGTCGCCAATATTAACACCAGCACTGGTGGCAGTCGTACCACCCATGATGCGAATCTCAGAACAAAGACGGCTGAACTCGTTGTAGCGATCATCTTGGTCGCTGTCCGCCGCGCTGCTGGTATAGAACGACACGGCTCTAGTAACGTCAATGCCGCCGTCACTCTTATGCCAACAGTACCTCGTCTCCTTATCCGGACAGCCTTCCGTGAGCTTGACGAGCCACCCACGCACGGTCTCTACAAAGAAAAGCACCCTCTACCGTCCATCGATAAACATCAAGCTCTTCCGGATGTTCCGAGGGGTCGCCTCGCCCTGCTCGTTGATAGCTCCATCGACGAGGAAGTAGAGCATGTTGAAGTCGTCTGCGTGCTCCTTTGAGATGGTTTTGAAGATGTAGGTGGTATCTGGCCTGTCGACGCTGCTACGGATGATCTTGGTTTGGAAACTGGTTAACGTTAGCAGATGGCCTTGCGGAGGTGTAATACGATAGGATACTCACGGTTTATCGCCAACCTCACGGAAGCCACAGTGATCCAGCACAAACTTCTCGGTCTCTGCGGACACTGTCGCCAACGCACCAAGCCGGACAGTGTCTTGACGAAGCAGCCCTCTCAGCTCATAGACCTTGGCATAGTCTGGTCTGAATTCAAGCCACTTCTTGGTCAAGGGAATCTCATCGATGATTACAACACCGACACGATCGCGCAACGGTCCTCTCAGCAGCTCTCTGAAGTCCGGAAGTGATGCCTGCTCCGGTCCAAGGACAATATGCTAGTACAGGCCATTCGCGATGTTCTCCAGCATGTCGGGTTCTAGCTTTTTAGTCTCTGCCGTAATGTTGTACACGCGCAATGAGGCGCTGGATTTCTGCGGCCTGTTCTACGCCGAGCCGGTTGAGTGGTACGATCTGGATAGTGACCATGCCGGTGAGAAGACTGAAGCCCTGGAATACGAGACTCTTGCCTTCACCAGTCCGCGCAATCATGAGCACATCGCATTGCGCAAAGACGAGCGCATGGAGGGTATCAATCTGGATCGGCTTGGGCGGAGAGGCAGCAGTTGGGTGTAGCGGAGCGTCTTCAAAACTCCGAGCAAACCCTCCCTCACGATATCACGCTGGACGAGGACTGCCTCTGAACACTTCGCAGCATCGAACACAGGCTGCTGGATCTGCTCATCCGACAGTCTGTCGTCGCCATCGCTGTTGATGCGCGCGCAACGCTGCTCGAAGTGCTGCTTGTACTCGGCGCGGTCGGCTTATCACGACTGATGGCCTGGCGACCGGGCAGTGGAGCTGGCCGTGCGGCTGCGTCTTCTTGTTGCGTCTTGTTCCGTGCTGCGAGCCGCCGCTACTTCGCTGAGCCTTGTGGTTTGTCGTCAGCCGGCGCCGGCTCTGGTTCATCGGACATGTCGAAGTTCTTCTACACGCTCTCTCTCGCTTGGCGATAGGTCGCGCACCGTCTGCGGTGACGATGCGAGTTGTCTGAGGTCGCTGGCGCGTCTCTCTGGTCGTTGCGCAAGGTGATGAGATGGCTAGATGCGCTGTGTAGCCTCAGGGTGTTGGATCGAAGGGTCCCCGGCGTGCTGGGTGGTGTTTCTGATGTTGAGGTAATAGAGGAAGGTTAGGAGATAGAGAACCTGCCTTGTATGAGGTGGATTGCGCTTCGGTTGCTCTCATGTGAATGTGAAGGGGATAGAATGTGCTAGATGCCCACAAAGTAGCTACCTAACGCAGCGTCTTATTCACGCAATTCTGCTCCGATTGTTACACAAATGGTGTCGTTACAATCGCCGTATCAACCTGTAGAGCCGTCTCGGCGCTCGTCGCCTCAGCTGGTTTCGTTGTTGAGTGCTTCATTGAAGTGGTGGAAGTAGCACTTTACGCGATTCTGTCCTCAGGCGCTCCACAGAAGTGTCTATCCGGCGCTAAGAACTCACATTCGCTGCACAGACTTCAAATTCGCAGGAGCGCCTAATTTAGGAGGTAGGCTATGGTATAGACATGCCAAGATTGAGTCAAAGTCAGCATGTACAGTAGTGATTTTTGAGATGGGTCAGACAGGAAGCGAAGCGCGTCCGAACGCGGTGATCTGCACGATTTTCCGAAAGTTGAGGATCGTGGAGCCGGCCAATCACAAGCCACGGAGCCTGAGGCAGCCGGAGCAGACAACAAATTCCAGAGACAACATGGAGAACTGCGTGCAGAGGCCAAATTGGCCAACTTGGCTACGGAGCTCACAACCAAAAGTCCTTAGGTGGCCTATGCGCGTAGGGCGGCGGCAGTGGCGGTCGCATATGTTAGTGCTCCCGATCCTAATCAATTCGACAGTTATATATCAAAGGAGTTGACTAGACAACTATCCTAACTTTGAACCGGGTCAACTACAGCCTTTAATCATATTTTAAAGGCTATATCGACGCTATAAAGTAGCTCCCGTTCACCTACGCACGGTTTGCCCAAAGACTTTTGGTTGTGAGCTCCGTACTGTCTATTGAATAACACAGTACCGACGTCATCTTAGTATCGAGCTCCTTGTCCCTGATTAGTCCGAACAGCTTGGATACGAGCGGGCATCGAATCCATAATTTTATGGAAGCCACTTGCGGAAACTCGGCGAGGGCAGAGGAAATTAGTTGCGGCCCATCCCGCAGTAGGATAAACAAAACACCCACTTACTTCACTACCACACTACATTGCAACCACGCATTACAATCAAGCTATCGATACCTCAAACGACGCGCCTTAACACGCTTTGAGTATGACGTCACAACCGCTACGAGATCTGTCTTCGTCGCTGCAAAACTCGAGGGCAAAGAGACGCGCTAATAAGCTCGTCCTACAGCGTATCCTGACACAGCGAAAAAAAACCTAAACTACCACAGCCACAACCTCTACTGCTACAACTAGCTGTTAGACCGCAGGACTAGGCCTACAGAGTCGAATAGGATGCTAATACACGCGCTCGAGTTATCGAGGCTCGTGAGAATAGCCTTACCGCACGCTAGGTCGAGGAGAAACACAAGGACTACTACGAAGGTGCTAGTATCGTATTATCACGAGCGGTATATGGCTACTACAACTGGACAATAAGGCTCTAGGCTAACCGACGAAGATATCTTATAAACTACTCCTTCGTATACTCGATTACGCAGCCGAGTCCTTCGACAACAGACGATATAGCTAGTTGGAGCTTCGTAATGCCTTCGATCTTAACTGTAACGAGAGGACTATAGCCAGCTACTTCTACTTACTTAGCTACTATAAGTATAGAGCCTATAAGAAGAGCTTTCTTAGAGCCTAGAATGTCCGCAAGCGCTATACCTATAGCTCGAGGGCTCATTACTAGCGATAGAACCGGAGGGTATGACCTATCTTTTTAGACTTTTTTTAGGTCTAAAATACTATACGAATGTCCTACGACGAATCTAAGTTGTATAGGACATTATTATAATGATTTATTGTCGGGTATTACATATCGTGCTGAGTTGTAGGCGTCGGTATCAGAACTGCCGTAAAGCCCTATCAAATTCCATCATTTTTCAAGCGACTGTCTCCATCTCGTCTTCCTCCCAATCTTCGTCAATAACATTGTCTATGCCTTTTATTTTCCGTAGGTCTAGCTCCTCGAAACCAGTAGTGTTGTCCTTGAATCGAAGCAGACCTGCGCGAGGCTTCTTCACACCAGCCTCGAATTGCTCCGGGACTCTGGTTCTTTTCTTTCTTTTCGTAAGAGGACGATCAAGTTTCTCACCATAGGAGATATCGTCGTGCTTCGGTATGTCCGCACGAAGCCGATCTGTATTCAAGAAGTCTGCGATATCCATGGCGCAGTTGTAAAAGACGTCGTTACCGAGTGCTTCCTCGAGAGCAACTATCGCCTGGTCCACCTATACCGCAAACTCCTCCTGTGCGAGACGTTGGTTACGAAGCTGGTAAACGCTATGTCCGACATTGGTAATGACGAGGATTTGGTGAAGCTCTCCGAGCTCTCTATCGATTTCACTGGTCCGCATCAACAACTCTCAGACTGCACAGCCATTACTGAACAAGCCCTTCCTCGCTAGTACCTTCCACTACTTTGTTCGCGACTTCACTTGATGGAGTCAGGATCCCGCCTAGCTCGTAGACATTGAGACAAGCTAACAGTATCGTGCAGATGAACGTCATGAGAAGAAGAGTCAAAGGACGAGATGAGAAGAGCATCGAGGGCTAGGGTAGGAAGAAGACTCGGGGTTGATACGGTGATTTGAGAGCATAGCATGGGTAGGCACAACAGCAACTGTAGCGAGGATGAGTGCGGCTTAAGCTGTCCGACGCCATCGAAGATAGCTTTACAATGTCCATCCGCACTCGGAAAACCGCCTTCACCCGTTAAGTGAGTTTGCCGCAGTGCCTCGATTGTTCCCCTAATCCCTTTGTGCCATCGCACGCTTGTCAGTGAATTAGGCTTGGTATTGATGCTTTGTTGATGATGAGCATATAGGGAAAGCAGGATGTCACGTCTTCATGGCCTTACACGAAGATGGAGGACATTCTTGAGACACCAGCACAGGACGCGCGAATCCCAGGCCAATGGGCCATGCACTAGCATATGGTTTTCGCAGCCTAGCTCAGTCCATGGCTGTCGGCAGATTCGACAAGGGCGAGATTGAGCAAGATCTACAACTCGATTGCGGGCATTTTCGCTCGACTGGACGGCTTAGTCGACCGTCAGACCGGTGCTACTATTCAATTGCCGGTTGCAGAAGCACCTACAGGCGGTATAGACAAGCAGAGCGAAGAGAAGCAAGAGGAGCGGCGACAGTTGTACGGTGTACAAGTGCTCGTCCGTGAAACGGAGGAGCCGCAATTTGTCGAGTTTCTCCGGGAGGCATCGGGAGCACTCGAGAAGGCTGTTGGTAAGTTCATTGGCGGTATGGGATACATGCTCATACATTGCTGACAATGATAGGGACACTCAAAGAAATCCTGATCGCACCGAGGCCAAGCGCGCAGGATCGATTAGCAATCAAAGGCGACTTCGAGCAAGCTGATCTCGGTAGCACAATTCCGGTAGCCAAGCGTAGGAACACGCTGCTGGATGATGATGATGATGATGATGATGATCAAACGGATGTAAAAGAAGCGGAAGAAGAGACTAGACGTCGCGCGAGAGATGCGCAAACGCGCCCCCGCGCCGAATTCGAGTATCGCGAGACTAGACATCGCGCGAGAAATGCGTAAACGCGCCCCCGCGCCGAATTCGAGTATATACCTCATAGAAAGTTTTCACGCACTCGGTAGTAAGTGCTATGAGCAAGGGCTACTGCTGATCGGTGGTCCGGAGGCTCTCATTGGATGGCTTAGCGAGCTTGGCTTGTGCAAGTGACTGCAGTGCGGTGCTGTTCGTCTCAAGATGGAGATCTCGCCACCCCTGTACCAAGAGCAGACCGAAGGCATGGAGCAGTACACTGCCGTCGAATGCCATTGCTCGCACTGCGAACGACAAGGCGCCGTCTGCGTACATCCTCTCACCAAGAACGTCGAGTTCACGTAAGGCCTTGAGCACAGAGGGACTTACCTAACGGCGGCGAAGAAGAATCTGCATTTCTATTGCTTAAAATGCGGATGCTTCGTTGGCAGTGACTTGACGTAGTTGATGGAGAACATTTTTAAGGATGAGAATAGGATGACGGTCAATGTGAGTTATTGGGCAGCTCTATATAACGAGCACATCGGACTGTGGCCTATGGCTTTACTGACACTGTCCTAATGCGTAGTTGCGCATGCTGAAAGACTTCGATTTCAATAAGCTGAAGATCAAGCAACAATACTTTATGAAGGACATTGAGCCAAAGTATAAAATTTAACAGTCGGGTGGCTGTCACTTTTGGCTCGCCGAGATAGTTTAAAGATCTCCAATCACTACAGGATTCGATCTTCTATCTCTCATCATCGAAGTACATGATGTTCGGGGTCATTGTGACAAGCAAAAGGTTTGTTTCCAGCATCCGAGAACTTCACCAAGCGCACAGTAAGCAGCAACTTTGTGTCTCCGTTTGCTAACATAAGCCCAATTCTGCCAATCCCAACGGATTGAATAGTAACTCGCACCGACCCGCCTTCGGCATTACTAGGAAGTGGTCCCTCATCGCCATACTCTCCGAAGTCGTGCTTGGGGCGGAAGTGATGTTGTACTTCAGTAGCAAAGCCGAAGTTACCTGCCTCAACTCCATCATCGCCAGATTTCTGCCTAGGCAAGCTCGAGTGCCTTTGGAGAAGGGCATGTAGAGATCCTTCGTTTCCTGACTCATCTCACCTGTTTGCAACCACCGTTCCGGATCGAATGTCTCAGGATCTGGGAATGCCTTTGGGTCACGCTGTGTGGTGTAGCACTGCGCTGAGACTACCGTCTGCGGTAGTGTTTATCTTCAGCGGCTACTCTTCCCAAGCAGATAAAAGGCATTTCTTACATCTTCACAGACCTGTGCACAATCAAGTTATTCTTCAATCAAGTCAAGCGGTTGATTGAGCTTGGCAATCAATCAATCCAGCGAGGCTATGACTAACCCATCAATCAAGTCAATTTGAATGGCCTTGATTGATTGGTAGATTGGCAATCGAAGTGGTAGTGTTGCTATATAGTGAATGAGGTGTGAACGTGGAATTCTTCTACGCGTAATTGTGATACTGACTGCGAAGCTTGTATACCGCACTGGCTGGCAACAGCACCTGGGAAGAGATTGTTCTTCCAAAAGGGTCTAATATTATGACCTCCAAGTGGGTCTTCAATGTGAAGAGAAACACCGATGGATCTGTGGAGAAGTAAAAAGCTAGGCTGGTAGCCAGAGGCTTGTCGCAGAAGTATGGTGTTAACTATGAAGACACCTTTACACCTACAGTCAGACATGACACTCTAAGAGCTTTCATGGCTGTGGTATGCACCGAAGATCTGGAGTGCCATCAAGTGGATGTCAATGATGCCTTTACAGAGTCATTCTTAAAGGAAGACATCTACATGAAACCACCACCAGGAGTAAAGATCTCACCAGGCAAGGCTCTCCACATCTTGAGAAGCCTTTATCGTCTAAAACAAGCCGCACGGGACTGGACCAGTACTGTGTGTCAGAATTGAAGAAGTTAGGCTTTTCTCAGAGTGAGGCAGACCCATGCTTACTGACATTGCCCGGCAAGAAACTCATAATCTTTGTCTACGTTGATGACGTGACAATTGCTAGACCAAATATATTCTATTTAAATATATTGTAATCTAAGACTTTTTCCTATTATAGATATTCTAGAGCTAGTTAATGTTCTTTCTCAAGTGCTATTGCGCGGCGCTTTTAGCTAAGTAAGAGCTAAAGAAAAAAGTTAGCATTCAATAAAAAAGCCTATTAAGCTAATTGTAGCTTTCGTAATATATAGTAAATTAGTACTGTCTATAGCCAAATTTGCTATTGTTATAGAGATAGAAAACTATAGCAATAATAGAACAACTAAGATAGGTAAAGGTAGAGGTGATGCCTAATAAATGTATCTTACGATGGATAGCAGCTTCGGGGGTTAGCCGAAGCGTAACGCCGTAAAATCTATTCGAACCAGCCAACCAGAGGCCAGGTAAAAGTTTGGCAAATTAGGGCCCCACGTTTCGGAATGTTCCCGACGCTTTCTTACTTTTGCTCTCTTCCTGCCCGACGCAATTGCGTTTACTGTTGCACCGACTCCGAGGACATTACGGCCGCAAGCCTTCCTTACTACACATTCAAGGTTAGACGAGAGATACCGAGAGATGCTACATGGCATGGATTTAACGGTGGATTTAGCAAAGGATTCGTTGCCGGAGCAAGACCGGAACTATGTCCTCTCTTCGCACGTCGCGTCGTGCGCGAAGTCCGCCCTTCTTTAATCCTTTTACTATAAAACATACACCAGCTGATGGAAGGGAGTATCTCCACTCGACGTCTCCACTTCCCAATCAAAAGATGGACAGGTTCAACAAAGATTCAACAGCGGAAGAAGTCGCCGGAGTGCTCGCCAGCAATATCCGTGGCAGGACAGGTACCATTCTCCAGCCCTTTCTGCGTCAAAGAACAGCCTCATCTGATCGTCGAAATGTAATAGTTTTGATTACGGGAGTTTCACCAGGGGGGCTCGGAGCAGAAACCGCGCGAGCAATCTGTCGACACCAACCCGCTTTAATGATTCTTGCAGGCCGCAACCTGACTAAGGTGGGACAAACCCAGGAAACGATCAAGGACGATTCCCCTGCCGTGCCGACGAGACTTTTGGAGCTCGACCTTGGTGTGCAAGCCGATGTCCGAAAAGCTGCCGACGAAGTCAACGGCTACGAAGAAGAAATTGACTGCCTCATTAATAACGCGGGGATTATGGCGGCCCCATTTCGCTTGAACCCCGATGGCATCGAATCACACTTCGGGACAAACCATGTTGGGCATTTCCTCTTCACGAATCTCATCATGAAGAAGCTCCTTGCGGCCAAGGGCGGCGCACGCGTCATCAATGTTAGTAGCTCTGGACACCGGCGTGAAAGAACCAGGTTCCAGGATTACAATTTCGAGGTATGCGTACCGTTGATAAACGGCTCTACGAAGTCTTCTGACTGTCTTCACCTCTGTCACTTAGAACGGTGCGTCATATGACAAATGGAAAGCCTATGGCCAATCCAAGACTGCGAACATGCTTTTCTCCGTGGCTCTAGCGGACAGACTTGGCCGTTCAGGACTATTATCTTTCAGTCTCTATCCTGGGAGAATACCAACCAACATCGCGCAAGGCGTCACTCGTGAAGAATTGAAAGCATTAGGTTAGTGATGTAGCAGCCATGGCAGAACCCCACATTTCTGAACGATAACCGCAGGCTGGGTCGACGAGGATGGCAAGCCTATTGCAAATCCTGCTTTGAAATGGAAGACACTGGCTACTGGACCTTCTACGCAGATCGTGGCTGCGTTCGATCCAGTAATCAAAGGCAAGTAAATTGTCCAGGAGTCCGTGTTTTGAAGCAAGCAAGACGAGCTGACAGTCGCCCCACCAGATCAGAACGGTTCTTACTTGGAGGATTGTTGTGTCAGGAATGAAGCTGCGGAATCGTACGCCCTCGATCATTCTGAAGCCGAGAAACTCTGGTTTTTAAGCGAAGATTTGGTTGGCCAAAAGTTCCGTTACTAGAAATTCTCTACTCTCCCCTTCTCCACCCGTGCCGGGGAGATCAAGAGTGGCGACAGTACTCAACGTGAATGTGGCGAAGAGGATGAGAGTGGGGCGCATATCCTGCTTTGCTGCTTTCGTTTGGTAGCGTTTTGTCTCCAGCTTCGCAAGCAGGTAGGCGAACGATGGGGCAATGTACCGTTCATGCTAGTGCGCGCCCACCTTGGCGTACAGGAAGGCCTCTAGATGGTTCAAAAGAAAGTTGGAACCCGAACCTTAAGAGTCATAAAAGCAGTTATCCAGTTTCTTAAGCACACTACAAGGATAAACGGTAGGGTAAGCTACACGAATGAAGAGAATGAGCGGCGCTTACGAGACTTAGATACATTATTTACATGTCAAACAGAGACAACGTTTTGGAGCGGGAAGGTACAGTTTGGACGGCTCAGACGATTCCATAAAAGTTGTGCATGGCCGGACAAAATCAACCAACCAACGTGTCTCACTGGAAACGTAGATTTAAACGCGATATGACCTTGACTGCTAGATCATCGATGTAATGTGGTTTCTTGAAGCTGAAGCATGATCCCGAACTACTGTAATCCATGGAGATGTTGCCGCATCCAGTTCACAACAGCGGTCTTAGCTCTTTCAAATCCTTTCCTCTGCACCTCGTTATTGGGATCACCTCTTCGTTGCAAACCCGGGGGGGAAATTCGTACGCATACGGTAGCCTTAGAGTAGGAATAATGGTGTTGCAAAACTCTTTCAACTCGGGAGTTAGCTGCGTGTCAGCTTCAGGCGCCAATATCTGTATCGGGACGCTAACGCTCTCAATCTCAAGCTTTGTCAGGAAGCTTGGGTGTGCGGTTGAAATGCAGTACGTACAAGTCAGGTAAATATACCGTGACATTGGCTTCTCGAGCGAAATGGTCCGCGAGTAATTCGAAGGTTTGGAAATGTCCAGCCAAAAACATGGTGCACTATAAGGACGGCGGCATGATTGTTTGAGCCAGTAACATAGGCTCTGGTAGAGCGCAAAGTTGTCTCTGTGCCGACTGGAGTGCCTTGTCATTGTGACCAGACGTTGCCGCACTCGGGAGACATTCTTGGATAATCATAAAGAGAAGAGCGTTGAGAGCTAGAGATGATACCGACAGAGTGTCGCATGTACGTGTGACTCTAGTAGATAGGCAATAATTTGTGGTGTAGGAAATGTTAAATGGGTACCGTTCCCGAAGTGAACTCGCTGTTACATAACAATGACCGAGCATCTCCGGTTTCTGCGGCTAATAGTCATTCGTCGAAGGACGTCATTGGATTGAGCTTCTCGCGGCGCGATCGACATGAAGAACCATCTATTAACGCCACTTATCAAGGTTCCTCGATTGGAAGAGTATGTGGCCGACCAGCTTACCGGACGAGAGCCTTGAATAGGATGTAGATATGGGTACGGAAGGGCTCACCCATGCCTTGGAAGTCTGTAACGTTGCGCCGATGCTCATTTGTTCGTCGCTTCTTACGACGAATGTACACCAAAGTGCGGCAGGGGTGCGGGTGCAGGATGAGCTGTATGACGAGTAGGATCGCCTCCGAGATACTTGCGCTGAGAAAGCGCATTACTCTGGGGATGTATTGAATGACGGACCGCAGGATGTAGCATGTTCTATCATGGAGTGTATACACTTCAAGTTTGCGTCTCATTTTTTCCTATGTGTTTGTCTTAAAGAGCGCAACCGGTAATCAGTGCGGCTAATGTCTGTACTATGTAAGAAGTCAGCTATATGTATATGTAGTGTAAGTAGCTGAAAGTGAATGTAATGTAAGACTTACATATACATAGTGTAACCGGAGGTCCGGAGTTACTTAATATCGCTTATAGACTAGTCTTCCGGCCTAAGTGAATGCTCCTCGGCCTTAAATTGGCTTATGACGATGCTACTTAACTACTAGTACTTCATACACTCTAATTGCTCGATCATACGAGAGGATAGGCTTGCTCTCGTCTAGGGAATAAGACGCCTTACGCCACTAAATATTCGCTCGTCTTCAGTACTCATTGCCTAGTAGCTAAGTATATTAATCGCTATCTTAGATAGCTGTAGATATGACCTTATCTACGTGTCTTGTTACTACTATTTAAGTAGTGGTATTGCTAGATTGTCTTATAGTGTAGTAATAAAGCGCTCGAATTCATCATTATTGTTGCTTCTGTTACTACGTCGTTGTTTAGCGGTGATCTCGGCTTGATAACGCTCGAAGAAGGTCATATTGCTAGTGTCTTACTTAATAGTCACTTCCTCCTTCTTGTATTGTAGCTATATAGTCCTAGCGCGCTCTAAACCGGAGGTTAACTAAGCCCTTAACTATGCGGTAACGATATAGCTCTTCCGGAGGTTTGGATGGAGTAATATTGCAGCTATATAGACACTAGTTTGATCGATAATGCTATAATACTTATCGAAGGCGAAGGAATACGTTGTAACTACTTAGTAGAGCGCTAGATTGTCGTTTAAACGCTTTAATAAGGTCTCTTACTCGTTGAGAAACTTACTAAGTAAGTCTATATAATACTAGAACTTGTCGATAGTAACGTAGTCACCTTAACAACGTATAGTAGCCTCTTTAAAGGGCTAAAGGAAGGTAATAGTTCTTTAAACGAGCGTCTAGTCACCTATAGTAAGCTTATATTCGTAAAGTGAGAGCCTTACTACTACAAAAGAGGTATACGTTACTCTTAATAGAAACGCGTCCTCGAAGGTGTTGAGATAGCTATTCCATCTTGTGTCATTTAGCTGTCTTAACGACTTACTAGCCTCTATTCTAAAGGCGTTAAAGAGTCTGTTACTACGTCGTAGAGTGACTACAAACTATAGTATCTTCTATAGTACTAGTTGTTTAATCTATTTACCTCCATCTTCTACTTCTAACTACTTAATAAGGTAGCTCTTAGCTGTGCGGAGCTCGTCGAGGTATTCGAGTACTACGTTAACTACGTCACCGTTCTTAGCAAAAAGGAAGGACTATACTACAAGGTTAATGATATGGCCTAGATAGCGCAGCCGACGCTGTAAAGGTATCCATCCTTTAATAAGGTAGCTAAGCTTACTATAGAGCGTGTTTTAGCTATAGCATTGTCCGTAGTAATATATCTAAGGTTGTCTTTGATTCTATAGTCCTTAAGCACCTTAATTATCACTTTGGCCACCTTACTGCTAGCGTGTCCGTTATATAGCTCTAGTAGTGCCAAAAGGGCTTTGTAGAGCCTTCCTTCGTTATTAACGAAGTACGTAGTAATAGACTATAGCTCTTTATAGTTTAGTAATAACTATGTATCGGCTGTAAGGTAAATGAGGCTATGTAAGGATTGTAGCACTTCCTAAAGCTCTAGCTAGCGCCTTATAAAGGTTCTTACTACTCGATTAGTAGTAGTTTGGTGCGTGTACTACACGATATTATCGGCTTAGTTGTTAATAGTATAGATGAGTGTATGAAGCTCCTACTATTCGACTATACGAAGTGGAAGGTCGTAGTGTATAATAAGCCGAAGAATTGCCTATTAGATAGCGTGTAGATTAGTAGTAAGCCGGAGGTATTCCTTGACTATCTAGCCTTATTTCTCGTTCTTATCTTCCTTCTACTTACTAACGACAGTGCGTAGGTCTTGTTGTCTTACTACCTACGTTGTAGTAGTAGCTATAGTGCCTCGTGTAAGGTTGATACGGTAGATAGCCTTTAGATAGCTCCTTGCTACTAAGGTCGATAGCACCTTGTAGAGCTCGCAACTAGTGTACTTACAGTACTATATTCTTCTCGTCGTAAGGCTAGAGGTCTCTCGTGTCGATTCCACACTAGGCTAAGGCCTCCGTAAGTACTTCTAGACCTTATCTTTACGCTTCCTCTTCAGAGGACGCTACTAGCCTGTTGGCGCGTCACCTACGTTGTCTACGCTGTCGGAGTCTATAGATATACGCGATATCGAGTCGTTAGGGTCGATAGATGATCCTCCGTCGATATTAATAGCGTTAGAGGCCATAGTGTAGTGTAATAGACGCGTTGTTAAATGTGGTGTCCTTAGTGAACGAGGTAGAAGGGAGTTAAGGTCCGGCTAACTCAAGCCGAAGTTCAGCTAGCTAATTAGAGGCCTCCAAATTCACTATACCTTCTCAAATTATATAGCTACGGTATAGAGTTAGTGCTACAATTCACCTTTATACACCTTAATTCAAGCCTATATATATATAGCTACATATACTATGTAACTATACTATATATATATGTAATCTAACGCCTTAAACCTTATATATACTCGCTATATTGCATAACTTTACACACACATTAGCCGCTCTAGTCGGCGGGTTGGAAATGCTAATCGCACCGAACTTACTATTTCCATCTAGGATGTACTTGATGTAGACATCCGAGACGTAGCTGTCCGAGGTCGAAGACTCCGAGTACGTCCGGTAAGGGAGGTAAAACATCTTGAGCGGACTCGCGCTAAACTCATGCACCGTAGAGCTAAGCGGCTAGTACTTCCGCCGGGTCTAAAGAGTTGATTTAGAGTCTAGTAACAGAAGAGCTACATCTCCTAATACCGAGCGGGTTCGCCCCAACGCCGATCGGGCCGAGACCGATGATCTCTTCTCTACCTTCTAGAGGCGGCGGGAACGCTATAGCCGCGAACTCGTAGCGGTTACCGGAGAGGACGATAACGCCGACACTACCCTTGAGCCTAACGTCCTACATAGCTTCTAGGATGATCTAGCGCCTCGCCGAGGTAGCCGCGCTAGATATCCTAAGCGCCGAACTACTAGTTCTTCGTGAACAGAACACTGCTAACGAGGATCTTCTAGCGTACGCCGGGCTACTCGCTACGTTTGAGCCAGGCTAGGAGGTCGGCGAGTTGTTGCTCCGCCGAGCATCGATTTAGTAGGGTCACTAGTAATAGGGTCGGATCAGTTGGTGTTGTCGTTCGGTGAGCGGTAGCGGCGGGTGTCGAGTATGAAGAAAGTAGCTAGGCCTTAAGTAAAGGAGGAGTACGTCTCGCCCGTACGTACTAGTAGTAGGTTTGCTACGATATAGTAGTGCTAGTATGAATCGTTAGCGGCTAGAACGATATTGGCTATGTTTCCATTCTAGTCGTTCGCGATCTCATAGTCATCGTAGACATAGTTCTATAGCAGCTCTCGCGATGTAGCTAGCTAGTCTGGGCTCGAATAGATTTGGCGATACTCCCTTCTCTAGTCCTCTACGGTGCTACTGTAGCGACGTGGTACGTCAACGTAGATAAAGTCACCCAAAAAAAGTATAAGTTGGGCCTTTACACCCTTAAGTGCCTACGCGAGGTACTTCAAACCCTAGTTAGACAGGTGATGCGAAAACGGGTTGTATAGTAAATTGTTCTTGAGACACGATGAGTGCAAGAATGTAAACGTCCCGGAAGTAGTCGGCCTCGTCGACGTTTCGCCGGGTCGGGGAGCGGTCGTAAAGTGTCCGGTGTAATTGTTTACCACGTATTGATATCGTGTATCTAGTCGAAGGCGCTTTAGCTCAAATGTTCCGGTAAAGTCAGTGCTCTCGTCGAGATAATCAATACTGCTAGCCGACTTCTAGGAGGTGTCGTGTCGACTATTCCGCAGAGGTGAGTCTACATGCCTATAAGAGATGAACATAGGTAGCCTGTTAGATACGCTTCTCTAATCAAAACCTTCGCTGTCGTGTCCGAGACGTAGCCTACCCTAGCCATTAACAAGTCATAAGAAGGGTAGAACATCATCGCGCGATAGACGACGTCTAGCGCCATTGCTATCAAGGCCACATTAATGGCGAATGTTATGCTACTCCATATTAGACTTAAAGGGCTTGGAAGGCCGGTCAAGAGAGTCTTTAAGATCGCCGGGTCCTTCTCTTCCACAACAATAGTCTCTTCGACATCAAGCTCCTAGCCAATTTCCTTCGATGCGTCGCCATTGACATAGCGAGAATCGACCTCCTTTACTAGCTCCTCACCCTTGTCTGGCTCTCGTGTGACGATTTCGATCTCGTCTAATATCACATCGTACGGTTCGGTATCTACCATGCTATAAACGAAGGAGGGTACGTAAATGGCGAAGAGGGTTAGGAGTATAGGTAGGAAGTGCTGCTACTTGTGAGCTCGGCCTACTTGGCATGAATTCAGAAGGGCTCAACTGACATGCCTAGGTATCTATAGGCTTGATTAGCGTTCTAGTGCGTACAACCGGCGCTCCGGCGCATCGAATGGGGTGGTGTTACCCAGCGAAGGGACACATAAGCAAAAGCCCGCAACGGCACGGAACTTGTTGCGGTTGCATCTCGCGATGCTTTTGGATTCCATACTTATAGCAATTTCATTGCATAGCCGTCGTTGGGCGATACATCGTTACGATGAGGTCTGGATGGAGGGCAATATAAATAACATGGCATAAGTTCCAACTAACTCTATGAGTCAGCCGACGTCATGGCACAACAACAACGACACGGACAAACGGACAACAGTGCAACCGTCTTCATTCTTCATTCTTCATTCTTCATTCTTCATTCTTCATTCTTCATTCTTCATTCTTCATTCTTCATTCTTCATTCTTCATTCTTCATTCTTCATTCTTCACTTCACCTTGAAAGCCGTACTCGCAGTTCGTGGTATCATCGACCATTGGAGATATTACGCACACAGTGAGTTGAACACGTGTTGTTAAAGACCTCCACCCAATGACCAAAAGGTTCGCCCCAATTTGATACCAGTTTCGGGCAGTAGTACAGTAGCTGGAGCTCGATTATTGCTTGGCCTTCGGCGACTTTACTTCAGTGAAGGAGGATTCAGGGCTGAAGGCAGCAATAGGACTCTCGGGAAGGTATAAAGAGACTCTCTGTCACCTGGTTGACGTCTCGTTTTAGCTCTGTGGACGCCTACTTCGACACAAGCGAAGACCGTCTCGTATTGAATCCCATCACCAGGAACAACCAACAAACAGCCCAGCCCGCAATGGAATCACCGTGGCCAGCTGAAACTGGTGTCTGGGCCACATACCACTTACATTGCCACTACGGTGTGGTACAAGTGCCTGTACAAGTACAATATAGAGGTCAATATGGCTCCATTTAAGTAAGAAGGAGGTTATCTCAGACAGTGAGGACGAGCGGACGAGCGGACGAGGTCACTGCCACCAATTGTAGCACCAATGGAGCTCTCAACTCCTTTACCGCCGTCCCAATACAGATATTTGAGCCTGATACATCATCCAATTTGGACACAACCGGCTGCAACGATAAGCGTGTCCAGGTAATTCACCACTGCCATCGGCACCGGCGACGTTATCTACCTAGTCAGCTCCGCCGTGCCCACCACCTCCGCTGCCGTCCTCACCGCCGGTTGAAGTCCACCCTCCAGTTGAAGTGAGTGGTGTGGAATTCCGTGCGCTACAGCGTCTTGTTGCTACGTTGCTAGACCGAATTGAGCGTTTAGAGCGTCGGTTGTAGTGAGTGAGCTGCTCGTTGTAAGTCGTCAACCTTCTCAGTGTGGAAGAGGCTGAAACAATCAACGCAGAGTGGCCACTTCTTGCTATAGAAGGCGCAGCAGAACTTGGTGCGTCTTTGACGAAGGGTTTGCCGGAGCATACAGCGTCTATATCGACACCAGCAGCAATTCATTGGCTTCGGATAGACGTTCACTTCACAGTGGCTGCCAGGTCCAAGACGTCTAGGTGGTGGAAGCCAATTTCGTGTTATGTAGCCGCCCGCTCGAGCAGCTGTTGTATTACCACCTGGTTTAGCACCACTGCGGAAGTGTTGAGTTGTCCTCTTTGTTACAGTCACTTTAGTAGCTAGTTTGATCGAGTATTCGTGGTCCATAGCCCTCGTTCCTTCAAGGACAAGGCTCCAAGCCAAACGGAGCCGGAACCTTCGGTAGTTGGTAACAATTGACCCCCTAAGCGTGAGTGAAAATGAAACTCGGGTGATGTCGCAATGTCTCGGTGGTATCCCGTATATATGTCTTAGTTAGGGTTACAATGGCGCATATGGTATACGACCTATTGTCGCGTTGATGGCCTATAGGGTGCTCGAAGTCTTCTATGCCTAGGAAGCGATCGAGGAGGGTCCAAAGCTTGGCCCACCCGCTATTGTCATAGCTCGCTGGGCCGCCAGGCCCGGTCTGGTAGTCGGACAGACATGATCCGGTTCGTAGTAATACCGAGGCGTTAGGCGTCTTGTCCGGATAACTGTGCCGGCCTCGTGGTTACATCAACAGTGCAGCCTGCGCTTCGGTCGGACATATGTTATCGGAGGGAACGACCGCAGGTGACATTGGCTAATGCTTGGTATCGATACTGCCCGTGTTCCACAGTACCAGACGATGTTGGGCGGTCGAACTGAGGCGGTGGAACTGCGCTGGTGTCACACAGGGGCCTCTGAACCGTGACTCACGCTGCCTGACGTAGTAGCTAATAGGGACTATCGCAGTTTCCGCAGACAGCGCGTGACCCACACGCGGGGGTGCGCCAGTCCGTAGGTACCTGATCTTTTGGGCCTGAGTCCAACGATACCACAAGAAACCAACATCGCCCACTCGATAATTCCGAGCCAGAACTATGAGGAGACCTTGCTTGCGTTGCGCACAATAAAGCATAATGCCATCGAAGAAGCGACGACGGCATTACTTCATAGCCTCTTCGTACAGCCGCCAACCTTAGGTTAGGTCTCGACTCACTGTAGTCTGTGGCTGCTAGGCGATATCCTCGGAGTCCTCGAGCGGGTTATCTACTGGTCGCGCAGGGCGGTAGCCAGGCATGTAGGGATGAGGATTGTTCTACATAATATCCAGTATCTTTGCTACCCATTCTAATTTCGATCCGGTACTGAGTGAAAGCTTCGAAGCTTTGCCTCTTCTCTCTAGAGACATAGAAGTGGTCGCGGAACTCGCGTTCTGGTATAAAGAAGATGACCTGATGATAGGACTCCGCGTAGTACTCGAAGTGGTATAGCATAAAGTCAAACCTCTCTATGGAGCTAAACTAGAAGCTACCGTCGTCCTTTCTCGTTATCTCTTGAGACTTGAACGCTTGTGAAATCGGTTTTGTTCCGCCGCGTATACGTATCCGTCTTGTCTTGGATAAGGAAGCCGCTACGTGAGTAGTCCGCGACACATGGTGCGAGCCTAACGAAGTCGAACTCGATAGCGTTTTTGCGGGTAACGGCTCGTACTACGTCCATTGCGAACTGGAAAGAGGTGAACTGCAACGTATCCTCGTCCGGTCTCATCCATTTCGTTTCGTAGGTAGTAGCCGGCCGCCAAGCCCCGAAGTCGACTTTGGCAAAGGGATTGACGTAAGGCCCACGTCTAAGCGCACAGTCTCGCATAGAGACAACAGCTGCTGGGAGATACCAGATGGGCATCCTATAAGGCATCGAGCACTGGTCAAGCGGCTCGTACGACTTTGCCGGCAGTCTCGATACTCGCGTGTGATTGAACGCCAGGAAGGGCTTACGAGTGCCACGAATGACTTTCTCTTCCAGCGCCGCTTCGTCTTGCTAGTACTTAGGAATGACGTCCACATACAGAGGATTCGCTACGTACAAGCATATATAGAGTGCTACTCGGCGTCTTGGCGAGGAGAAGGTTCGAAGCTCCTAGAGGCCGGCACGATCAGCGGAGCTACTCTTGACATCTAAGTAGCAAACTCAATCGGATCCTTCCGTAACGAGTCGTAGACCTTGCGGAAGCGCTTCGAGAAACTGTCTTCTTAGTCGAAGCTCTGGGTGCAGTCGATCGCTCCATCCGCGAGCGCAAATTCGAACGAACGAACGACGAACGGGCTTTGCTTGAGTATTGAGAAAACATCGCCTTCCAGCCGAGCGCCACTGTTACGAATGGACAGTGGCGTTAGGATGCTAAGCGCTTCGCTCGTCGACCCCAGCATAGCGACTAATGATGTTGTTGACATGCGGGCCTTCAAGTTCCCAGAAAGTCTGATAGAGATCGCAGAGCAAACGAGCACCTGCGTGCACGGTCCAGGGTCCAGTAGCTTCCATAAGATGGGTACCTGCATGAGAGCCGCGGTCGAAGTCATCGTACTAGTCGTACCAGTTCAAAACTCCCATCGAGTCCACTGAACGCTTGCAAGTACATTCCTTACATAGGTGCTGCTCACTCGATGGGACTAGCAATCCTTCAATATTGTATAGCGCAGCTGTTTGATACCTTGTCCGAGTACATCTCGACCATGCCTGTGGCATAGAGCATCGTGTCCAGCGGGCAACGGTAGGATCTACAGGACCGTATTGAGTATACTCGCCATGGCCAGAGGTCTGGGTGAGACGAGATATTCCTGTAGTCGGGAGAGCACCTCAGCCGCTCAGGTGAGGAGCAGGCGTTACTTCGGTCGGCTTATCTAAGGACTCCAGTACCACATCGCGAGTGGGACAGCCCTGGAGCGCACATAAGACCTCTGTCGTACAATCTTTGGTGTTTAGCCAAACTGGAAGCGTCCATCAAGTGAGATGTCTTAAGACACTCATTGTGAGCAGATTGACTAAATTGAAGAAATGTCTCGCGAGCCTGAATATTGCCACACAACATGTTGGGCATGGCTCTGTCGTATCTTAGTCCACATTACCATTACCATCAACATCAAGATCGAGAAGGAGACCATCGAAGTCGCCAGTGCAAGTGAAACGCCATAGAGCCAGATACACACTGGTATGCATCAATCGCAGACATTGTCCCGACGACCCAGGGTGGCCCGGAGTCGCTGGCATTGCGGGTCAATCGGTATCTCGTTCGAAACAACGGCCATGAGCGACGGTGTGGAGGGCCTAGAGCTCGGCGCAAGGCAAAGCCGCTAATAGCGACCATTAGCCTACGTCTGTTACTTGGTCGACGGTGCGTCAGCTTCGGAGCATCGAGAGCGAACGAGTTCTAGATGCTTCAAGATGGAGCCATTGCAGACCATCACTTCTTTCTACACTTGGATCTAGCGACAGGCCAGCTAATGTTGACTGATACGTCTCGGATGGGAACTCTGGTGCGCATTCGCCAAGCACAGCGGCACAGTGTTCTCCGGCAAGCGACAATGCCTATCGTAGAAGACACGCATCGCTATCGGCGAGCAGACTAGAATTGGGTTTCTGCTCGTCTCCCAAGATATTAGACAGCCGCAGTCCGGAAGCAACTGCTAGATGAATACGCTTCATCTATTGGTGAGCGCAGAGCATTAGAGACCAGGGACACTGCGGGGCCTGACTCTGAGGCAGTTGAAGAAGGATTGCTGCCGGAGAATGCGAGGATTTGAGTTAAGTCAAGGCTGCGGAGAGTGCATTCGTTAGACATAGAGAATTGTGGTGAGAGTACGTAGCAGTCCAATACAAGCAATGTATCATTCATAGTGGAACAATGATATGTGCTCGCAAAATCTGGTTATCATAACCGTAATGTCTGGTTCTGTTGTATACATTGCATCCGCCGAGTCTCGTGCTGTCTCCGGGTCCGGTGAAGTGGGCTCAGTCGTGGCGCCCTCGTTCACTCGTCCTCTCTTCCGACGGGTCTTGCCTCGTTTCGGCTGCGGTTCGGCTGATTGAAAGTGCTAATCACCGGTAAGATTGCCGAGCGCCACTCCCCCTGCAGGTGCTGCAGGTCGTGGAACCAGCGCTGGAAGTCGGGCAGCCGTAAAAGTCGAAGGTATATCACCGGTCCATGCCTGACAGGAACTTAGTATCGCCCAGTAGATGGCTTCGAAGTCAGTGCACTCAAACGCCTGCAGCTGCTGCATCTTGCGGCTCTCGTTGGCGGTGAGCGTATCGCCCTTCTACAAGAAGCCAGGAGGGTTGAGCTAATCCGGAATATCTCTATACTGTTGAGCCGTGCCAACGGCAGGTCGCTGATTAACGATAGCGCTAAGCTGCGAGATTCACAGCTTGCATAGCTTGCCTGAGGCTGAGAGCAACACCAGACTTTCGGTAGGCGTAGCGAACAGCTAATCCCAGCTGGATTGTGCGTACTGGATAGCGTATAACGGAGTAGCGTCCGCTGGGCGGCCCATAGGAGCGTTGCATTTCAGGTAGCGGCCTCGGTTTCCTTCTTCGTAGTACGCCGTACGACAGTGCGGAGGGCATTTGCAGTGCATGTAGACAAGCGAAGGGTAGGCTGGCCTGTACGCAGATCAGTAAGGTCTACAGATCACTCTAAGGTACTTACTCGGGCACTCGGTGCGGAACACGACTGAATGGAAGAAGAGGCTCCTTGTCCGGATGTCTCCAGATGAGCCGAGATGGCAAGTAGAAGAAGTGTCCCTTGCCGTAATACACCGCGACTTCATTCAAAGCCAGCGCCATGACCTCGTTATCTAGCAGCGACCTGACATGACCGTCGATTTTCCTATCCAGAACTTGCTACTCGGTGACCTCCTGTGTAGTCGGATTCTAGAACTGCCTTGGCGAGATAGGGAGTGACCGCAGAGATATGAGATCGGTTCTTTTGGCAGCTTTTGTCCTCTTCCGGGCGGGACCTTGACTAGGTGGTAAAGAATCTTCACGTCGCCTTTTTGACTCTGCCCGAACTTGCAGTCTAGTCCCGGCGCGCTCGGATTCTTCTTCCTCTTCCTCTTGTATCACCTCCTCATCGGCGTGTTGATGCTAGGGTTTGACATGTTAGAGCATGTATACGGACAAGATGTAGAGCTAAGGTGAAATGTAAAAGTATTCCAGTCTCTCCGAATCGGAAAAGGAGGTGCGCGGCACGAGGTTTGAGGAGGGCAGATGCGAAGCAGACTCATCCTGTCGATGGTGCTTTGAACCCATATACCCATCAGCGATTCGTGAGTCTCTTAGTGTCTCAGACATTGGAGCATGTGTCAACGTGTGAGACTACAAGCAAAAGGTGTCAGGAAGGCACAAAACACGCCTAAACGAGACTGACGTTGACCCTGCATGGTGTCTTAGCTCGTGTTAGTGCTCGAAGCTCTTTGTTGCTAGGTGAAATGCTGATCGCCGTCGAGAGACCACAAGCGAGGAGCTATTTTAGTGCTTGTACTTAGCGGTTTTGAAAAACTGTGGAGAAAAGCTCTGGGAACAGATGACGGAGGAGATCAAGCGGAGAGGGTTTTGCCTTGGTACGTCGCCGGCGTGTCGTAGGTATTATTATATCATGGAGACCGCATGTGAGCAGCATCGGCGCACTCGAAAGACGATGCTCTCCAGAGTCCCAATAGTAATTCCGGAAGGACCTTAGGTGGCAACATTCGATGAGGAAGCTCGTTGTGATGCTTCCCTATCCCCTTGACGTCGGTAAAGTGTGATTGAAGCAGCTGATATCCGTTGGCGTCTACGCAAGCAGTAATGGATTCTGCCGCGTCTTAGCTTGGCCTGGTGTCTCTATCGAGGCTGTATCATTGGGATCATAGTCTGTGTTGACCTTTCGAACGGCACTTCGCCCGGCGACGAAAGTATGACTGGGGCAGCAGGGAGAGTGAGCGTATACCGCAAGGTTTGGACAAACCTGCACGGACGCAGCCTTGCTTTCATGGCACCCCTGCAGCTCGGGCCGCACCCTAGCGTACTCTTACTCTCACGTCGTGTTTCGGCGTTTGCCTTGAGACTTTACTTTGGGATGACAACTGGACTTGTAGCTTTGAGGCATCTCTCGAATCTTGGTGATGCGTACTATTACCATTGATCGTCGTGGTGATGTCGTCTGTGTTGCGAGGGAGCAGCTGGACACTGATGCAGAGTTCGGCTTCTTGGTCAACTCCAAAGTGCTTGCTCACGGTTCAGACTTTTTCGTGGCCCTCATCGAAGGAAAGTTCGAAGAAGGCATCCGACTCGCGAACACCCTATCATCGCCAGTGAGAATTGATTTGCTAGGAGACGACGTGGTACGTGTCGTACTTAGGGCAGAATGTGCATTGTGCCGACTAACCGGGACGACAGGACGGACTCAAACATTTCTTCCGAGTCTTGCACCACTGCCCTGAAGTCAAGCAAATCACTCTCAAAGATCTGGCAGCTACAGCTCAGGTAGTCGACAAGTACCAATGCCAACACGCCTTCCATGCAATTTCGCGGCTGTGGCTGGAGCAACACCTCCGTGCCATTGGGGCCGCAGCTTCCTTGCCAGAATACCTGGGAATCGCTCTTGCCTTCCAGCAGCCTGATATTGAAAGAGCAGTGGTCCTCGGAATCGCCATCACAACCGGAAGGCTGGCAAACTCGAGCACGACGAAGGAACGCATCCAAAGCACCATGCTTGCTGACCAGGTATCTCAGGAGTACTGCAGTAAGTCAGATGCCGCTTTGCGATTCTATCATCTAACCATCTCACAGTCCATGTTGATTTGTATCGCGAGAAGATTGGCGCGCACTGGGTTACCGAGTTTCTCAATCTTGCCTCGCCGCTCGTGCGTAAGCGTAGGCCGAAGGCGGCCCTTACGGACCATAGCAATGAGGAGTTATGCCACCAGGCCGGTGATTGTGTACCCGGGCCAAACAGCCCCCACCCCTTACTGTACCATGTCGCCGGTCTCGACAGGTTCGACGAGGCGTTTTGGTTCGGAAACCGCGAAGGGGCTGTCAGGGACAACGTAGCGGCCGACGTCACGGTAGAGGTCCAAATGGCGATTTGCACGGCCTGCCGGTTCGCTGAAGGACTCTCGGACCACCTCGCGAAGGTGTTTGTGTGCGCTATTGGAAGCCATCGAGGGAGGACCCTGAGTGAGTTGCGGCAACCCAATTACGACTTTCCAGATTGCGGTCCTCACGACAACGAGCGTTGCGACTGCGGTTTCTCTGACGCTATGGGTCTGCTCTTCCATGGCCGCCTTGAATTCGCATTACACGGGGAACCAGGTGTCGCGAAATTGTTAGAATTTGCACTCGATCAACTCGGCCTTGGATAATGGCGACGCCGCTCATTGTGGTACGAGATTGGAATGTACGGATTTAGTTGTCAACGTCGACGGCGCTTCTTCGAATGAGGACTGCGCTGTGAAGTGCGTGCGAGCGGCGCCTCGGCCGCTCGTCCAAGCCAAGCCGGTCAGGACAGTCGAATGCGCAGGTTTAGCAGACAGGCCAAACCCACACACCGTGGCAGATTTGACGGGTTTCGCGGAATAGTGGCGCCTTGGAATGATGTAGGACGACTTCACGGGTGGGGTACAAGCATCTTGAGCTCGATGCATCGGCACCTTTAGTGCTAGGGCACGGTGGCCAATGCCCAGGACACAAAAGAGCAGGTAGTCGTCTTTAAGCAAGGATCGCGTATTGCCGAGACAGAAGACGTTTCGTATAGATGTCGTTCTTCTTCCTGCGTCCATCGATCAAGGTAGCTCGACGTCACCAAACTGCTCAACGAACTCCGCGCTTGAGATCAACATGCGCAACGCTTCGTTGTCGGCAACGGCGTGGCCGCTGAAGCTTATCGTATCGTCGCCACACTCGATGCCGATTTGTACTTGCTATGCCTCATCTCGCTTCCTTCTGCCTCTTACCCCTCTGCACTTCATCAACCTTCTTGCCCTCGACTGTATAATGCGGCTGTTTTATGCCCGGCATATCTTCGATGAGTCGACGGAGCTCAGCAAGATCGACTTGGTCATGTCCACCATCAGGCGGACGCTCGTTCGTAGTCTCACTATGCCTCTGGATATAGACGAGGTTTAGGATCGTGCAATCTCTCCGTAGTGAGTCTCCTATCATACCGCCCTCCATGAGACAGTCGGCGATCGTAATGGGAGCATGGATTATCAGCACGCCTGGTGGCATGATGAGTGTATCGCCTTTCTCAAGGATAAGATCGCGGATCTTGTCTGGCTCAGGCGTCCAACTGGCGGGAGCAGCCCGCCATTCTTCCAAATCTTGTTCAGTAGGATCGACAACGATCATCCACGCTTTGACGCCTTCCAAACATCGGATCAAGGTTCCGTTCAGAAGGTCGACATGGGCGGGTGAGAATGTGCCTCGCGTGCCGAAAATGGTGAACCCCATGCAGGTCTTAAACCAGGTAGCTGTCGGATTCATGGCTTCGTCATCTTCAATCTTCCCGTGTTTCCCGTGAGAAGAGCCGCGACCTTGCTTGACGGCAGTTGCTTGCATGGGAGCTGCACCGCTTTTTCCCGGTGAAAACGCCGCCCGATCGTACAACCTTACGAAGTCCCGATATCGCTCGTGCTGCGCAGCAAGAGGAGTATGCACTCCTATAACAGGCCTCAAGTCCAGCATATTGAATGCATCGTGGATGCTAGCAGACTTAGAATAACTGCCTCCAGCTTCGGCCAATTTCGCACGCAGGACATCGAGTTGCTCAAAGGTAACGGGTTTTGTTGTTTCTGGTCTACTCAGGTTCTGGAGTTAGAACTCGTGTTGGGGTGCGTGCGCGTAGGTGGACCTGAGCCGGGTCCAGAACTATTCGATTGTGGCGATTTTAGCATCTATGAAATGCTCTCCCTTGATGATGATACAGCAGCTGGGAAGAGCTCCATGATCCAAGAGCGAGTCGAAAATATCTGTGTCGAACGCAAAAGCATCGTGGACGTCAATCGACTTTGTATCGGTCCCGATGTCTGCAAACCGAAAGTCCTCCAGCCAACCTGCCATAGCTTGGTAATGAGACCGTGACGCTTTGACCTTGCCGGTTTTGCTGTAGTCGAGTGCCTCTTACCTTATCTGCATCAGCGGGACTCTGTACGTCTCCCACAATATTTCCACCTTCGGATGATCATCGTAGCTAGGCAATGTGCGCCCAGGAAACATGTCGCCAGCTATCTGGGAGCGAGACAAGACCGGTTTCCCTTCTGCTTGCCCCGCTTGAGCTTCTCGTTCTCTCGCTTCTCTCTCCAACGCTTCACGTTCCTCCTGCTTTCGCTTGCGCGCTGCCTCCTTCCTCGCCTTCTTAGCCGCTCGCGCCTTGTCCTTTTTCACCTTCTCGGCAGCTCGCGCCTTGGCCTTCTCCGCCCTCTCGGCAGCTTGCGCTCTCTTCGCCATCTCGGCAACTTGCGCATTGCGTTTGGCCTTCTCATAGCGTTGCTGCTCTTCTTGTAGGTGTCGAGCATCATCAGCCTCCTTCTTCGCCTCCTCCGCCGCCTTCTGCTCTCGGGCCTTGCTTTCAGCGTCCTGCCAACGTTGCTGCTCCATCTGAAGTCGAAGAGCACAATCGGCCTGATTATAGTGCTCTTTATCACTATCCTTATGCCCGTCCTCGTCCTCGTCCTCGTCAGTATGCTCCTCTTCATTACTATCCTCATAAGCACTCTCGTCCTTATCTACATCCTCGTCCTTACCTCCTCCCTTACATTTAGTCGCCCCCTCGGTAGCGGTACCGTTAGTTCTATTACATTCAGACCTGTACTTAATTAGTCAAGTTAATCTAATAACCTTATAATTAACTTAATTAACTAGTAGCCGAGCTTAATAGTAAATTAACTTAATTACTAAGGAATAGAAGTAAATAAAATTAACTTAATTAAGCTATATACGGACTACTAAGCTATATCGTAGGAGAGGCTAAAGAAAGTAAGTATAGCTAATCTAATAGCGATATAGCGTCTAGTAAGGCTCGTAAGCTTACCGGTATCTCTAATACTACCTACTAATTAGCCTATACGCTAAAGTAGAAGCTAATATTAACGTTAGCTCGCCGCGGAGGTACTTAAAGTAAATATTAGCTTATACATATCTAATTTAATTAACTTTAACTTTAGTAACGACTTTATAACTATTAAGTAAGTAATAGTATCGTCTAATAATACCCTTCTATATTACTTTACTCTAATTAGGCTTAATAGTATAAGTCGCTCCTTTTCTGTCGCGCTAGCTAGTTTAGGAAGGTTATCGCTAAATCTCGATATATCTATTCTCTACTAGGTATACTAAACCGAGTATAGTATATAAGCTACGTAGCTAGTATTATGTAGCTAGTATTATAAATACGTATAGAACGAATTCTACTTCTACCTTAATTTACTATATAATAATAATAATACTACCTCTTCGATTAATAAGCTATTAATTAATTAAGGCCCTTTAAATTAGCTTAATTAGTAGGTTAGTTATAGCCTTACTATCCTAACTTAATTACTAAGCTTAATTAACCACTTAACTTAATTAAAGAGTAACTTAATTATATATAGGTCTAATTATATTTACTAATAGTCTCGTCTCTATTATATAGCTAGCTAAGTTTCTTTCTTTTATAATCTAAGGGTTTATTAGAAGGAGTTCGAGTCCGCTTCTTAAGACCTATAGCCTACTACGATAGTACTAAATCCGCTAAAAACGTTAAAATCTAAGACCGCTACGTTTCTAGTAAGATCCCGTATTAGTCTTTCTTAATACTAGTAGGTAAATACTTTTTAGTATAGGTATCGTTAACGGTATACTTAAGGTTACCTATAGTCTAGAACCGTACGGAGCTAGAGGGAATCTTACGCTCTCGACTACTTAGGTATAAGTACCTATAGTAGATAGCTCTATTTAGTAGACCTATAATAGCGGCCTATATTTTTTCTTATTCGAGCTTAGCGAGCGCGCTTTAGGTAAGAGTATACTTTTCGGCTTTAGATATATCTACCTATAGGTATCGATATCGGTTTAGAAGTATACGTAACGTCTTAAGTAGGTTTAATAGGGCGTTAAATAAGCTATATTAGGCGTATATTTCTAATTCTAGGGCGTATAGTAGTATCCTATATATAGTATAAAAGTCCGCCTAGAGTATGGCTAACGGCTACTAATTATTTAGGGCTAACGGAGTTAAAGCTTAGTTGTTCTTACCCGTTAGCTATAGGTAAAGGCTTAGTTTTGACTTAGTAACCTCTCGTACAAGTTACACCTAGCCCGAAAGCGCCTAACGCTTCGCTAAAGTTACTCGGTGGATAGTATTACTAGCTATGTATACGGCATCGAGGTCGTCTTTAAGAAGTGTAACATGCAATTCAACGGCGAAAAACGCCGGATTCACATTGGATGAATATCACGGCCTGGTGGCAGGAGACAACGCAGCAGACGAGCCCCGGAGGACCGAGCGAAAAGTGAAGCTGTTTAGATGGCGATTTGAAAGATATCACTACATGTGCGATGACCTCTCATCTGGCAGTCTTCATGGGTCGTCGCCGGAACACCCAGCACTTCATGTTCTTTCACGAGGACGCTCTCCACTGGTGTCTCGAGTTCTGGCCTCGGTGTTGTCACTCAGGTATTGTATATTGCGAGTGGACAAGACATCTCGATCGCGTACTGACTGTCTTAGGTATCCGAGATCAACTAGTGGATATGGTTCGACAATGTCTTCCACCGGCGTCGACGGGACGAGACTCGTTCCACGCCGTCCATAGCCTGTTGCGAAAGGTTTTAAAAGCCCTTGGTTGCCATTCCATTCGACCTGGCAATCAAGCACACGTCGCCTTCAAACCCCTCCGTACTACTCCAAGCACATCAACAACACATCCGCCAAACAGCATCTCAAGAACTACAAAAAATTCAAGGTAGCTAGTCGTACCTATCTCAACCTATTGATGTTGGTCGCGCCCCTCCCCTCCTCCCGCGCCCATTTAGCTAATGTGTAGTAATAGATCCACCGCCCCGAACTTTCTTTCGGGCCCAATCTATACGGCTAGCATTCTACATGACAATACGCTCGCAACCTTACCGTCCGCACATAACCGCTGCGTGGAACAAACACTGTCATATCGATGGTCCATACACAACGGCCTTACCTCCCCTCCTAACGATTGCCAATTACGAAGGCTCTCTGGATGGATGCAAGAGAGAAGTAAGGATCGAATCAAGTCGCCCGTCTTGCCCCAATGCAGAGACGGTACATCCAGACACCTTAAATCGCCTGCAGTGAGCTCGAAGCTATTCGTCGAGGAGAAAGGGTCGAATAGCGTCGAGCTCATAGTATTGTACTCCTACCGAGAACTTATTTCTTTGTCCTCAACTACTAGGAGGCATAACATTCTCAAAAGGAGCCTGAGTAGCTGCCTGCGGAGCGCAAACTACATCGCCTACGGAGCATAACGTGCTTGAAGACTTTCCGTGCCGCGTTCTCTCGCTCTCAACATCGACTTCACGAGCAGGTTCGAAGCCACACTTGAGAACATACAACTTGAGGACCTGCAGACTACGGCGAGGCTTCTAGCGTTCGATCACGGACCATTTCAATAGCCGGAGATCAATTATCTAGTCCCACACGACCGCGATCACTCTGGTCTTTGCAATCGTTTTCGAAGGTCAGGTGGCGATCCGACGGCTAAGACGTCGTAATGAACATTCGCATGTAGCAGGAAATTTCCAATGCGCTCGCCGGAACGTCGTTGCGCATGGTCAAATTGACTACCAATACGGTTCCTGATGTGGGAATCGCTCACTAGGATACCCAATAGATGCGATCTCCCGCCATCGCCATGGCTTTGAGCATTCCACAGTCTACCTTCTCTCTCCCTGCAGCCTGGCTGGATCTCGAGAACGCGACCATCATGCCTCCCTGGCTCTTAGACCCAGTGGATCTAGATCACGTGCGCTCCAACACATAGCGAAGTCGCGGAGAGGAGACGAAGAAGTTCAACAGGCATTGTATGGTGTCCTTTCCCAGCTAGAACCAGAGGACGTGTCCCGCGGTGGAGAGTGAGGTTACGATCGCTACCTGGCCAAATCGTCACCAGCTAATATCATATCATCCGCGGATCTGCAACGAAGCGGTCGTTGATCGTGCAAGTGCCTGGCTTGCGGGACGTGAGTAGGTGGATCTTGAGAAGGCCGTGCAGGGGTTCAGGGATAAGTTGGAGGAATTGAAGGCTCCGCCAGTGACAAGGAAAGGTGAGTGGGACGGCACGGGAAGGATGGGCAGACTGAGCGGGATGGGCAGGCTAGGACGCTTCAGCTTCATCGCGAAGCACTAAACTCTAGCACACTTTGCTAGGTATAACTTATCATCGGTGTCTTTGATATGTGTGAATGCGACTCTTGCACCCGTCAACTCGCCATTACCTAAAGTTCTTGTCTATACAAACGCACGCCTTTAATGCGCTCTTGTCTGCCGCTGCCACCGTACCACCTCAAAGGCCAGCCGCTTCCCAAACATCGGAAGGTCGGCCATAAGGACTTAGGTGCAGTTTGGATAAGCGCTTAGGAAGTCTTGGGTGCAGTCATTATTTTCTGCGGTACACTTTAGATGATTGTTAGCAGAAGTGAACGAAGTGATGTACGTTGGAGGTACGACTGACTAGAGCGTTTGGATCGCGCTCCCTCCAACCGTTAACATTCTTGCATTTATTCATTCCCACCGAGCATTCCTAGATTGTCAGGACTGTGAACATATTCTCGCTATCTTGCTCTTGCAGCGGCTTACCCCATGCCATATTCTACCGGCGCCTTGCACATTGGAACAGTTCATCGATTGCGCCAGGGCGTTGCCTTCATATGCAAGCTGATCGCCGCCCCCAGGAGGTATATAGTTCTTTAACATACCCTTGTTCTCTGCGCACGAGCTCGTACTATGGCTTGCGGGTTAGCTGAGGTCATGCAATACAGTTTACACCCCTCAAGAGACACTTACTACCAGATGTTGCACGACCAGTTCTTTCCTACGGTGATATATGCTGCGGGAATGGCAATGGACATACTTGGCGGCCGCTTAGTATGCCGCTCAATAATGATGGAGCTTCATTCAATGATGACACCATTCAGAAAGCTTCACAGCCGCGAATATTTACCACACGTACCACCTACTCGAGAAGCTTTTGACCCTTCCAGCATTATGAGCTCACGGCACTACGGCGAATGAGACATTTTCGCATGCGCCGGCAGCTTCGAGTACTCATCAGAGCTCTCCGATAGTGCCTTAGCAACGGAAATTTGGTCCGAACGGGCTAAGAGCGCTTCCTTAGGGTTCTCCGAACACTCGCAATCGCATGCCAGCGCTGCACATGACTGCTGTGCTTTCAGAAAAGCTTTGGTTCGACTTCTGTGGCTGCACGATGAGGCTTCCTGTTTTTGTTGTCGCAGACGGTGATGCTTCGTAAAAGACCTCGCTCCCGTGCTGTTGCGCCGAGGCTGTGAGTACGGTCAGTGAAGCTCCAATTGGTTAGTGGAATTGAAGAGCTCAACGGCTCATGGCCAAAAAGAGGTACGAGTTCTCAACTCTGAAGATATGGCGATGATTTTCCGCCAAGAGTGCTTTGTGGTCTCGGCGTCATCTAGCTGGATCCATACGTCTTGCTATTTCACCGTCGTGCAAGTCGCTGGCCATGCTGTTTTCCTTTTGATTCCGCATGTTTCAAGTGTGCGCGTTATTAAACCTTTGCGTATATCATAATGAAACGGTACAACTAATGAGTCTTTTTGAGCTCGTCAGCACGACATTGTAGTAGTGTCTGGTGTCATGTATCGTGTAAAGCCTTGGAGTGTAATAGTGCTCATTCATGTTATACAGTCATCAGATCGCTTTCGTAGCTCTCTTGCAAAGACGTCCATCGTATTTCACGTCTGCGTTAGCTACCGTATGATATGAATGCGAATGCCACTCAATTTTCCACATTGTTTAATCATCTTCAAACATTTCTCGTCCACAATAACTTTCGCATTCTCTGGATACGATGAGCAGAATGGCATCACCTGCTTATAAGTTGTTGGAAGGTCACCATCTAGCGGGTCTCGCCATCAACCCTATCGCCATTGCCATCTAGGACCACTGCTGCAGCACGTAAGAAGTTCGACTTGTCTGAAACCAGTTCTTGCAAGCTTTTGCCCGTGTGCATAACAAAAGTCGACCGCATTGCAATGTCGCATCCACCAGCATTCTTCTTAGCGCTGTTGCTCCGCTCTCCGTCAATCAGAGGAAATTCGAGATTCCTAAAACTGGAGGAGAGCGCCATCTTGTCTGCCAAGAAGGCTTTATTGCTGGGCCAAGTAGGGTAGTGGCTTGAGGTGGTTCTCCACGTGCCTCCCGAGCGTGTATTGCTGGTTGAAGGTCCTTGTCCGCTCCTTGAAGTGGAGTCGTTCGTCCCCAACGCAGAAGAGACACTGCAAGCGGTGACACTTCATAGGAAAGCGCTCGTCCGTCTTCGACAGTATAGGCTCTGGAGACGAGTCCTCGGATTGGCGGGTGTTCGGCTGGAAAGCTTTCTTTTCCTTTCTACTCGAGAACATAGATTCGCCATAGCTTACACGGCGGCTGCTCGCCGGGACCGGAAGAATGGATCCCTCACATCCTGAGACCCAATTAGATTCTTTAGAGCAGTTCTCTCCGGAATGGAAAGCGTTGGCTCTTTCCGCTCCGCCTGTGTCGTAGGCTGCGCATCTCCTCCACCGAGCTGCACTTCGATTAACGCGGCTTTCTTATGCGAAAAGAAGTCCTTACGCAGCCGAGACCGCATTCGAGATTTGTGGTGCGCCTTCCTCGTGCAAGACACTGTCTTTGCTCGCGGGTAATCGCTTACCAACCCTTCGGTTGCCGGTGCCTTCGTAATGCTGCCGTACTTGTCTTGGAGAGTTTTCGCGAGACGGCGGTGTTCGGACTGCAGGGAGGCGACGTCTGGTAGCGATGCGATGTGCTCAAATGCTTCTGGCGGCAGCGCTACGTTAGCATCCGGATCAGCATTCGTGCCTATGTCGTTCATTTTGCGAATCAGCGCGTCCTCGGTCGCTTGGCCTCGCACTAGACTCGCGACAACTAGAGTGATACGCTGATCTTGGTAATTGTTTCGGTGGGTGCGGCTATCGAGGTGACCTGCCGCCTGGTTGCGCACCTCTTCGGAGCCAGAGGCTGCGCTTTGCGTCAGTAATCGGTATACTGCTTTGACACAAGGGCGCAGACGAACCTTCGACAGCGTTAAGGGCGAGACGACGACACTAATACCACGTCACCGTCTCCGGGTAACCCATCCTTTCTCCTAGACTTTTTAGACGCTTCGTAGTGGCACCGCCTTGCACTTCGGCGCCAGACCGCACGTCGCTTGATACTCGCAAGATCGGTGTATCTAAGATGTCGTCGCTCCACGGGACAGTAATCATCTCCCTCCTACTTAAAGCGGTCAAAGAAAGTAGACTGCTGGCGCTGTTAAGCGAGGACGACTGGAAGGCTTCGTTGTGAAGTGCGAGCGCGACGAGATAAGCGACCGGACATGTAAGTATGTCGGCTTGGTTAGGCCACGTAAAAGTTTTACTGTTTCGTTATTAGTGACTTTACAACTCCGATCAAGAAGGTCTCGTACAACAAACCGTTGTGGACGTCGAAAGTCTGAGCCAGCACTTTCTTACGCCATCTGTAGAGAAGGCGGTGGTTGAGTTCATACTGCATGTGTCTGCGCTCGGACTTCCTGTGCGGATCAAGCATTTACCCTTCATTGCTTTCAGTGCTACTCGTCCTACGCGGGACAGACCACTCAAAAAGTCAAAGGCATTATGCCTTACCAAAACCACCAGCGGATACACCTGCCATGCCGATTCGGGCTGGGAGAAAAGTTCGTGATGCTCAACACATTCGTGAACGAAGCGGTTAGTATGCACTATTGTCAAGTGCACTAAATTTAATTCCGTCAATTGCGAGCGCGGTCTTGATATCTCTTTGCACGCTTTGAGCGTATCTGGTAATGCCCCACCGATGGGTCTCATGGATCCAATTTGCAAGGCGTTGAGCATCGCGCGGGATTGTGCAGTCGCCCTGTGCAAGCCGTCTCATCTCACATCCATGCCATGAGGAAGAATGTATTTCTGCTCCACCTGCGGACCTTAACGTGTCTGCAGATCTAATCCGAGGCCAGACAGCGTCGTCGAGTGAGGTGGGCGAGTCATGTGTCGCGGGCGTGGTATGACTAGGTAAACGACGAATTGCGATCCCACGAACGTGACGCCATAGTGCCTGAGACCAGCTTCTTCTGCCGCATCGTCCTAAGCTTGAGCATGGAGTTCACAACTGTTGTACAGAGCAATTGCAGCTGCGGTGAGTAGTTGTGTTGCTGCAATCCCGGGTTTCCAGTCGTTCTTCTTGAACTCAACTGTGAATTAAGGATTCGATATCCAGCCGCGGTAGACGAAACAGCACCCCGTTATGGCTTCGGCATACTCCTCGTTGAAGCCTCGATTGCTCAGCCAGTACGCACAGTCTGGAAGCACATCCCAGCGGTATCCATCGCCCGCAGCTTGTTGGGTCAGCAAAAGCGGACGCGCGCACCATCGTTCTGCTAGGTCCGCAGGGTTTGCAAGTGTATCAGTTCGCTCGCCATACGCCATAGATGATCGTGTGGAAAGTTGAGTTGCAACTCCACGCACTTGAAGAAATTCTGCTTTGCACAAGTGGCAAACTGATCCTCAGATAGTCGCATCTTCTCCATAAGCTGTAATGCCTGCTTATCACCTCAGCTCTTGAAATATCCACCGATACCAAGATCGGGGTGTGCGAGAGTAGCGGATCGGCAGCACAATCTCCATTCGGCGGGAGTTTCGCACGCACAATATCCCACAACTCGTTAATCTTATTTGGACTGCTGAGTCTAATCGTATGGGTGCTTCGAGGTGAGCCAACGTGCTGCTGTGACGTGAGAGGTGTATCTCGTACGACGACAGTCTGCGTTACCGGACGTGGTGTCGCCGTATTGTCTGCGACTTGCGGGAGGCGCTTTCGGCGCTTTCGGCGCTTGGAGTCGCGTGCGACAGTGAGCATTGGCGGATCATAGAGACGTCGCTTAACACCTTGATTGGATAAGAGTGATGCAGCACATCTAAGTAGTGCTGCGTGATCGTGCACGCGCGAGGAAAGCCTTGTGAGTGAATTTCGCAAATTTACGGCAGAGCGCGAGTTGTGACGATAGAAGTGTAACTATCCTTGAGTACTATTGACCATGCTGCACATCTCACAGAACGCCGCTGCAGGGGCCGTTTCGCACGTGGCTCGATAAGATTTGTCTCCAGAAATGCTCGGATGCGATATTTGTACTGTAGGCGCTCTTTGCGAAAGATTCGAGTACGAGAAAAGGTGCTGTTTCTTCAGTCATATGTAAGGTCAAAAGAGCAAGCTTCAGGAAAGATTTTAGGAAAGACAGTTCTAGGATAGCGGAGAAGAGTCTCGAACTCCGGACCGATCACGCCCAGTTATCCAATGTCTGCTTTAGGCTACCGCGAGGGGAAGCCGCGGGCCGTCTCGGGCTCCGCTACAAAACGTCATTAATGCAAAGTCGTTTCCGCGCTCTTCCGCTGCTTCAATTCCTTTCCTTCCCTCTGCTCTCGATCCAATGTCTTGCATTTTAGTACCTGCCACCGAGAAGTAATAACGGTCGATCTCAGAGAAGAAAGTTTGCACCGGGCTAGCTTCCTCGAAATCAAGATGACTTATAAATACATCGCGCTACTCCTTATTGACGTTCAGAAAGCGTTTGATGACATTGAATATTGGGGCTCGCTACCGTGAGAACTCCGAATTGACAAGGGAAAGGACGACTGACTCAATTTCCCAGCTCAAACCCTAAAGTCGAGCGCAACATTACAGACATCCTGCAATGCTTTCGCGAGCTTGGACAGCCGAATGATAGGCCCTTGATAATTCATTTCTACCACAAGTCTGACAATCCCGAGTCGCCCTTTCACCCAGACGACTCACGCAGCCATTTTCACGATTATGCACGGCCGAATCCCAACGCAAGTAACGAGCTCGTCCTTTCAAAGATGGTCAACTCATGCTTCATCGACACGCCACTGGAAGAGACCTTGCGCGAACACAAGATCCAACGCCTCTACGTTGCTGGGATTACGACGGACCACTGCGTGTCCACTACGATCAGGATGGCCGGCAATTTGAAAGTTACAGATTGGGTCGACCATGCTGGCCTTCGAAACAACGGCGACGGGCCGTTTCTCGTCGAAGATGCGACATCTACCTTTGCGAGAGGGGATTTTGATGCAAAGACGGTGCATGCAGTTCATGCGGAGAGCTTGAAGGAGTTTGCGACTGTCGTGAAGACCATGGATGTTCTGCATAGTCTGACTTCGAAGGGTCCCATGTTAGAAGCTTAAAGACCATGCATTGGTACAGTGGACTCTGACTTTGTTTCGCTTTTCCTTCTGAAGTCGCCGAATAGGGAAGTAAGTGTTGCTTTTCACGCTCGGTCGCTTACGTCTTTCGTGGATCTTCTCCGACTGAGCTTCTTGCTAGCTGCACACCGGCAGGACCTCAGTACTCTTCTTTTGCTTCTCTCAATACTTCCAGCATAATTCTACCATTCCGTAGATCGTCAGAAGAATACGGAGTACAATAATGTATACAACTGTGTAAGGGAGAGGTTGGCCCAGTTTGCGTTGGTCAACTCAAGAATTTTTCCTAGATGGTTGTTCCATTTGATAACGGTAAGGTGAACTAGAGCTTACTTAATTCGCCCTAGACGTACTGTCTATTCCGGTGATAAGTAGTGACAACGAGCGCTCATTTAGTGCTACAAAAGACATAATAACCGACCGCCGTAACCGGCTAAACGAGGATATTATTAAGGCCTATTAGTATCTTAAATAGTAGCTCGGAGTAAGTAAGAAGGAGCCTATTAAATAGGCCTTTAACTAGGTTAACTAGGTAGACGAGCTTAACGAGCTAGAGCCTCTATAATAGCTAGATAACTACTTACTATATACTACTTATATTTACTATTAGCGGAAAATTCGCTTCTACCTTCCTATTATAGCTACTAGAGTCTAATAAGACTATTAGAATAAGGCTCTACGGACCCTAAGTCTATCGGATAGAGGCCTTGTCTAATAACGTCTAGTCTAACAAGATTACTACTAGGCTTTAAGATAGATTGTAGGGCTAATAAGTAAACGGGAACGGATTCAAGATCCGTTGTCGGTTATAAAAGTTACTAAAGTGCGAAATCGATGTTATGTAAGCTATACTTAGTAGGATCTTCTATATATTAAAGGAAGCCGAGTGCCGCGAGCTATAGATAGTGTAAATCCATAATACTAGTAGAGAACTTACTAATATTACCGGCTATTATTTAGTCTTAAACTCTAAATCTTAGAAGAGCTTGCCTATTACTAAGCTTCCTATATACGTCTTTGCAACCCTATCTCCGTTCCGCCTAATCGTCGACATTAGGATCTTAGATAAGTTAATAAGACTCATTATCACTCCCGACTAACTACCCCTCTAAGGCCTATCATTGCTAAGAGTGAAACTATTAGTAGCAACGTCCGAGCCTTAAGTAGTCTTCTCCTCTGTAACAACCCGTATTAAAAGACCGTTAGGCTTACGAGCCTCCTAATAGTCCTCGCGCTAGTCGATGTAGAGCTGTCTCGCAAAGAGATTTAGCTAAACAATATACGCGCGAGGTACGTTTAACCGTGTCTCCCGAGCGGAGATACTGTATAAGTATAGCTGATTGAGAGGGGCATATCCAGGTTTGCAACGAGGCTTATAGACATGCGGGGTGACAGTTACGCGGTCTTATAGGCACTTCTAAAGCCTAGGGCTTCTTGGAATACTAATTCTAGTACTTTGACTAGCCTGCAGAATCTTCTAACTCCTTAACGAGAGAGTAGAGAAGTGGTGGGTTTTGCTAGCTACTCCCCTCCTATTGCGTAGGCTGGAGTCCAAGACTGTCATGGCATTTTGGTAGCTTCGAAACTTGTCCTAGGACCGGACTGTATTCAGTAGCGCACCCAACTATGCTTGTCTTTACTAGAGATGACGGAGCCAGCATGGGAATTTGAACCTCGCGAGGCGGCGAGACTAGAAATAGCCTTGTCGATAGATGACAAGCAAGCATGAAGTACTTAGTCGTTATGCCATAACTCGGAAAGCAGTCATGCCGCTCCGATAACGCGAGGAGCATAGACGTATAGAGAAGATTACCGCGTTGACAGAGTCCTCATGCCCTTCGAGCTTCGCTATTTCGAGCTCTACTTCAAGACAACCTTCGAGGTGACTTAGACTCACCGAGAAATCTAATTGTTATATATGTCTCGAATCATAATCTGTAACAACAGTAATGAGACCGGAAGTCGACATCGAAGCTAGGCTGGGTACGCCTCTTCTACTGTACCTCGAATGTCTGTAACTTATGCCAGATACCGAATGATTTTGTATTGCTACTCGGTATGCTAGCGAAATTCCTTTTAGAGCATTGTCGGATTCTCTGACCTAAAGATGTTGAGAGGAACTGGTGAGGAGATGATACAGAGCAGGTAAAGGAGCAGGCTGCTAAATTGGGATGCGTGTTGCGGAGACGCCTTGCCGGACGTGCGGAAAATACTGAGCACCAGATTGCGCTTCTGCAGGCGAGACGCTCATGCTGTGTCTGACATAAGCTGTTCAAAACAGAATCCACAGAATGGTAATAGCATGTAGTGGACTAGGTAGAATGAAGTTGCGTCACGGGGCGGAGGATGTGGTACCAGAGCCTAAGGGCTTTACCCGCATGAAAGTCGGCATTCTCTGTTAATTGTGCAGCGTAGCGCATTGCTGCGTTCTTTGCGCTATGTTTATATATGTGACGTTACTGTACAAATTCGGAGTCTCTCACAGCTCAAAGAAAGATGTCACGATTTGCAATGCAAATCGAATGGTTTCATGATCCCTAAAGGCTCTGTTTCACAAGCCATCTAGAGTACCGACAACAACATATGTCCTAGGCGGTAGGAACGCAGTAAGACTGATTATCTTCATTGTCGCTTGTCTCCATGACCTGAAAGGTAGGGACAAGGACCCTCAGTATATCGTGGCCTTCAAGATCCCATATGCACTGCTAGGAAAGGCATCCTGGCACTCATTCCGTAGGCGTGGCGAGCTTACTGCGCTGAAGATTCCAAACATGGTCATGTAGACAATGGCTTCCTAGGCGGGAGATTAACAAGTGAACTATGTGGTCTTGGATCGATAACAATCAAAATGTTGCTCAAACCGTCCATCTCGCTCAATCCCTTCTCAACAACTTCTTTGTCTCACGCGCAATCTCGGCATCTTGCTTCTCTAGGGCCTCCCTCATTTCGTGGAGCATAGACCGATGTAACGCTACCTCCTCAGCTTTACGACTCACTTGCTCTTCCAGAGCTTTTAATTCGCGTTCCTCTTTGTCCAGCTTTTCTGATTGGTTCGCTGTATCGGCATTGCTTTGACTCTGGCTGTCGAGCAGGGTGTAGAACTCTTTAAGTCGCATGCCAAGCTGAACGACCTCGTCCTGTGGACGTTGGTGTTCGCATTGGTTCGCAGCATCGATTCCCCTAAATCCATGAGGTTGAGTGTCCACTAATTCAATGCTTGCTATCAATGGTTCAGGTGTGCCAGGTCCCTGCATTACGCCCTCAACGGTAGCTGCACGATAATAGCTCGTTCCAGCGTCCTGCGTCTGGGGTTCGTTCGCCTGACGGTCCTGTGGTGTCTTGTACAGCGGGAGACCTGATGTGGGCATCGTAACTGCTATGGAAGCATCATCCTCTTGACGTACAGGTTCCAGTGGAGTCGCTGCTCGAGCCAAGGGTTGTGTATTTGCTGGTAGTGCCTGAGCATTGCTTTCGTTGTCTTCTGGGGATTGATAATCCTCTAAACCACTGCGAGTAGACCTTGGAGGCACCTGTTACAACCATATTAAAGCCTGCCTGATCGGCCATAATTGTAGAACACGTACACTCGATGGATCCTGTGGCCTTGTATCTGCAGTCCCAAGATCCTCTCTCGCATTTCCCAGCTCCTTTACAAGAGGGCTGTTTACTATGGCGGCGGTTGTTGAAGGCTGATAGGGGGTACTCGAGTTCTCGCTGAAGCTTTTTTTCGTGGGAGGTACTCGTGGCGTGGACGAACGTGAAGATTGGTGGTCAGGAGAAGAGCCGTGTGCGTTTTCAGTATCGCCTGGGCCAGTCAGCATATGACTGGCTTGTGTACGCCGTTGTACGGTGGTTCATGAAAGATATGACCTTGGATTTTCTTGGGAGGTCGACCCCGGCGCTTTGGTAGTGGCTGCTCCACTGCTGGCTCCGCTTGACGCTTAGCAGTAGGCTCAGGGCGCTGTTTATCGCGGTTAGTCCGAAGCAAAGTTGGCAAGGAGCAGAGAGGTTGACGTACCCCGTCCTCGCCAAAGTACACAACCCGTTCACCGCGAAAGTCGTCGGGGAACTTCTTTGGCTTTGGTGGTCTTGAAGAAACCCTGATACTGATAGCTCCGTCGCTGGGAGGCTCAGCAGACATTCTGTTCGGTGGCGATTAATGAAGAGCCATATAACATATATGGTGTAGAGGTGTATCACCGTGGCTAGCAAGTGTTCGGCGAGGTGAACGCGTTCTCTGCCGAGCTAGCGTGTATCGCCAAGCACAACTATTACGTAATCTCCCTCGAATTAAAACCTTAATATGTCTCGATTACTAACTAAGTCGATGGAAACGAGCATTGTTAGGATCTTCAAGCAGTAACGTTAGTGCCAATTACACGCCAATCCCAAGGACAATAGACACGCAATGGCCCGCCGAGCACCAAGCAACTGCAGAAGGATCTAATGCTTCAACACGCGAGATAAATGCACTTAATAGTTCGCCTATAACAAATGCAGTAACGTACGCTTCTCCTAAAGTAACTAGGCATCAATTATTCGGACCATGTTCCAGAAGACCAACGGTCGTGACATCTTCTCGAGGGGCGCATCGTTCAAATCGCGCTGGTCACTTGTATGACTTTGTGTTACCCGGAATCCGGACCTGAGCTTCGGGATCGCAGACTTCCTAGCAAGGAAGACGTGTTTGCAGGGATACTTGCCTCTAGTAGATTTCGATTGGTTGAGTTTCTTTGATCAATACTCCATCATGGTGACTGGTGAAGGGAATGTTGCGTGCAACTACGAGCTTTGGTTTCGCGGGTTTGCCAACGTAAAACTGGACTCGCTTTCGTTGAAAGACGACAGCTCACACCGTGCAGAATCAGAGTGAAATTTCGCAAGGCTGATTAGAATATTCACAATCGAATGATGTGTTTGCAGTGATCTAAATAACTTTAGGTAGTGGTTGTTGACGTAGATAAATTTTCACAGATGCCTGAGTTTCAGCGACAGCAAGTCACAGCATCAAACGACGACCGAAGAGGCCGAGGCCTATCGCGGCATCGAGGGCAGTTCTAACCGGTTCGTGCTCAACGCCTGGCTGTTGTTCACCGCGCATGCGAGGCATCTGTCCCAATATCAGAACACGAGGGTTGCAGGGTTTTGCGAGAAAATCGGAACGAGTTTAGCGCGGAGGCGGAGATGGACGCCAATTCATCGCGGGGAAATTGAAGTACGTGGAAGGGTGAGAAGATATGCAGTGGAATGCAAAGCGTGTGGAAGATTATTTTCGAAATATATCGGTTCAGAGAAGAGTGCGGTGTTGTTGCATTCGATGGTGTGGTCACTAGTCCGAACCACGGAATTGGTTAGTATTCAACCCGGAAATGTGCCAAATGGGCACGGAGTGGAGTGCTCACCGACAACGCCAAGGTTGATTTCGTAACGTCGTATCACGAAGAATGGAGCGCCAGCAAGGAGTCGAGGATCATCCATCGGTATGTGCCATGGTTCGGCGATCTCTGCATGGATATATCTATGGCTGGAAGTAGCTGGCCGAGTGCAGTCTGATGCACAGCTTTCGATGTGGAGGACGTGCAGCGTGCACAGGAGATCCACGGGTGGTAAGTGGATACAAGGGGTAGGCGGGCTCTTGGTGAGCTGCCAATATGCGATCGGCGGGCTCAGCGATTCTAACGAGTAGCGTGCCGCTGTGTTTCGTATTGCTTCGGCTAAAAGCTAGGGAGGATCTAGAATTTACACTGCGAGCTAGCAAGAGTCGGAAGTAAATGCAGTGCTATTCGTATATATACCTATATAGCTTTGCCTTCTTCTACAAATGTAACATCTACTCGTTTCTATTGTCCCTATACTATAGGTAGTAGGGTATATTTACGAGGAAAGTACCTAATCCCCTTCTTAAAGAAGGCAGGATTTCATTATAGCGAACCGTAGTATATCCGCTAATAGTAGGGGGTATTTTACTCTAAGCCGGGACGGAGTTCTAAATTATAGCGAAACCCGCGGTCGAAACTAACTATAGTAAAGCGTATAGAAGAAGTTATTAGCGCTAGCCTTCGATTTAGACAATATCTCTTTATTACTATAGTTATCTCGGATGTTTCTAAGACTTAGATATAGTTAGCTAAGTATCTCGACGTATATATTATAGAGATAGATATAAACGATTTAGGCCTTAAAAGAATATACCCTCTTTCTAAAGATAAGGCTTAGAAATAGTCGTTAGTATCTTTCTAATAGAGTAGAGTTACCTCTATATATACTCTTAATACGTCCTATATATAAGTAGTTATTAGAAAGACTCTACGACGCGATATAGATATCTTTCTTATAAGATAGAAGGTAGGTAACGTAGGCTACTATAGAATATATCTACCTCGAATAGATTAATCCGACTAGACCTTAGCCCCTTTAGAGGCTATTATCGGATTATAATACTTATTAGGAGACGATTAGACGTATTACTTTAGTATTCTTCTTACTTAATAGTACTTGAGTAGTAATAGTATTCGTATTAATATAGCTCGTAGAATCTATAAATATAGAATAAGAGTTTAGTTAAGGTCGAACTAAGGTTATACTCTAACTATAAGGACTAAATAGTAATCTAAATATAGTCGCTATAAAAGATTAGATAGTATATACTATATTTTATCCTAGTAGGAGGTATCTAGTATTAGATTATAATACTAATAAGACTATCTTAGTAGATACTAAAGATATAAAGGAGATTTATCGTTAGAACGCTTTAAATACTATATAGTCTCTATATAGGAGGTAGTTAGTTCTAGAGGAAGATAAAGACGTATATCCTATAGATACTACCGATAAGATTCTAGTATCTAGGTACTTATCTCTAAACTAAGAGGTCGTTAGATAGTATCTTACGATAGTAGTATATATATACTTTAAGGTTCTACTAGATATATATATAAGTAAGTAAATATTAAGGCCTTAATTACTTAATTAACTAATTATAATTAAAGTTAAAATTTAATAGATCTCGTAGGGTAGGGAAGTATAAACGATAATAGGAGGTAGAGTATACTATAGGAACTAAAGGTATAGTATTACTAGCTAAGTAATTAATTAAAAAAGAGAAAGGAGAGGAGTAGCTATCTTATAAAGATAAGATAGCTACTTTAGTAGGTACTTTAGGCTTACTCCTACTAACCCTCTAAACTACTAACTTTTAATAGTTAAGGTAAGTTTATCTATCGCTATAGAGGTATTTAATTAATTTAATTATAAGGTATAGCCTTAATTAGCCTTACTTAAATTAATATAGTAGTCTACCTTCGAGCCTCTAAATACGTAAATATCCTTCCTTTTTAGACTAGCGTAGTATAGGCCGCTTATCGATAAGCTCTAGCCTAATTAGTTAATAGTTAATCCGCTACGAGCTAACGTCGCGTCGCGTAAATCTATCTATCTCCTACTCTAAATAGGTTTAATTATTATAATACTATAGTAGCGTACTATAACTATAGACTCTAACGATATTAGCGACCTTATACCTTCGATAAATACCTCTATACTTAAGGTTCCTACTTAGTATTAACGCCTTAGCGAGTTTAATAGCCTACGTAATAAGCTGACGTAGCTAGTACCTCCTCTTTACTATAGATATAAAGTAATTGACTAGTAGCGTATTAAGAGGTATTAGATACCTACTAATAGCTTTACTATAAAAGAAGTATATATAATTATAGCTAGAGAGTCTTATATAGGTAGAATAGTAAGTACTACTAGCTCTATTACTAGTACTATTAAAAGGGCTATAAAGTAGTCTTACTTAAGATATCTTAATCTATAAGCGTAGTAATTATATACCTTAAACGAGAGTACTTTATTAACTAGTTTAGCGTAGATTAGAGACTAAAAGGAATACTTAATAAGTACTATAAACTCTATAATAATACCGACGCTATAGCTATAAATAACGACTTTTATAAAGTAATAGGTTTAAAGAGATACTTATCTACTTAAATCTACGCTATAAATTATCTATTCTAAATAGGACTACTATTAGCCGGACTATCTAGCAAATATACGCTTAAGCTACTAGACTTATTACTAAGAAGCTTATAACCGCTCTATCTAAGGTTAATCTATCGTTTAATCTATAGACGAGTAGTAATAAGCTAGCTCTACTTAGAGTCTATATTTACTTTATTAATTCCCTTAGTAAGCTAGTAACCTCCTTACTCTCGCTTCTATAGTAAAGTAGACGCTATACTAGTATTCGTATTATAGATAGCGTAAGTAACGTTATTACCGCTTATAACCTCGGAGATAAGCTCGGTTAGTTTACTACTAATAATACCTCTTCTAATATTACCTATATAGACGTACTTATAAGGGAATACTACTTCGATCTTAACGAGTAATAGATCCGCTATTATAGCTATATCTTTAACCTCGTTAGTTAAGTAGTACTCTTTAGATATAACGAGGAGGTATTTAGTACTACTATTAATTAAATAGAGCTTAAAGAATAATAGCTTATCCTCTAGCGACGTAAAGGCCTACTTAGTAAGCTCTATAATATAGTATACTAGATTAACTAATTACCTTAACGCTATAAACGATTTACTAAGTATTAGCTAAACCTAATAGTATTAGTTAAACTAGACGGTAAGTAAGACTACTACTAGTTAATTACTAACGTTATAGCTCGCTAGAATAGCTTCTATTAGAGCGCAAAGAGAGCTATCTACTTATAATTAGCTATTTAGTAACTTATAGAGGACGAGCTCGCTACTTATAATAAGTCTATCCGCTAAGCTAGGCTTAACTCGCTACGCTAGTAGCTAAAAAGACCCGTAATCCTCGACGACGTACTCTTAACTACCGACTAGAGCGTTATTAATTAATACCTAGAGCTATTAAAGCCTTTAAAGGACGCTATATTAAAGCTTTAAGGCTATACTAGTAGATAATACGGTCTAATCTAATAAGTATTACTAGTATTTAAGGACCTTATAGCTAAGTTTAAGGCTAAAGCGTAATAATACCTAGTTACTATAATATTATAGCTACTAAATACTTACTTAGAGCCTCTGTCTAGCTTTAGCTAGTAGCTAGAAGCGGTAGTTAAAGAGTAATTAACGTTATTACTATAGAAATAACTATCTATAGAGGACTACTTCTTAATTAACGTAGACCTTACTTAGTTAAAGCTTAATTAATATTATTAGAAGCTTAATAGTTTACCTATCTATATCGCTATAGTAGGTTTATACCCTTACTTTAAGTAGAGGTAGCTTAAGAAGAGGTAGTCTAGTCGTCCGGACTAGCTCGTTACTACGAGGAAGTTAATTACTACGCTAGCTAATTAATATCGTAATTACTAGCCTCTAAATAATAAGTAGTAGCTATATTAGAAACCTCTAGCGAAGCGGTTAAAGCTTACTAACGTTACATCTACTATAAATAGTTTAGACGATAAGCTAGAGACCCCTTTAATTAATAAGTAAGTCGCTAATTATAAGCGAGACTATTACTTTAAGTATAAAGTAAGTAATAAGGACGCCTTACTAATTAAGTCCTCGCTTAATAAGCGTACTTATTAGCTATAACTAGCTACTTTAGCTATTAGTATCTACTTAATACCCGTAATATTAGACGAACCTAAGCGTATCTTTAGTATAACTAGCGTAGCTCCTTATCGTCGACGGCTTAGAGAAGATACTATTACTAGTTTAATAGTAGTAAAGGTATAGGGCTAATTAAGCCTTATTACGTTAGATAGGTAATTAATTATACTTACTTCTAGTACCTTCCTAGCGAGCTAACGTTAATAGATCTTATTTTAGTAAGCTCTAAGCTAATTAGATAACTATAGAGGAAGATTAGATAGTTATAGAGTATATAGATTTAATATAAGAGCGTTATACTTACTTAACTTAGTTAGCCGGCTTACTTACTTAGTTTATAAGTAGTTAAGTAAGGCTTAATTACTTAATACTACTTACTTTTAAGACCTACGTTCCTAATCCAGACGACTTGGTAGCGGCTCGAGCCGCCCCGCTTCGATAATCTTCCCCTTTAGAAAGGATATTAGTAGTATAGCTATAATCTCGGGGATCTACCTTGCTTAATAAGCGCTTAATACTTGTGACCTATCTACTTGCTTACTTGATACTTACGAGGACCGCTACTTGTTTGCTTGTATTAGTAATAAGCAAACTAAGCCCTGTTTGTTGCTTGTTTGTTAGATACCCTGTCTGAGCGTAGTGTATTATATACGTCGGACATCTTCACGTAATGCTTGAGACGTGCTCTCGCAGTGAAGTCATCAAGCTATGTAGCTGTGTCGGCTTCGTTATGGTGTCAGATGTCGCAGTGTTATAGGTCCGATACTGCTCATCACTGTGCTGACAGCGGTAACTACTCAGAAGGTGGCCGCCAGCCAGGTAACACTGGCGCTAGCACTGTGTAAAGAACAGCCTTCTTTGCTCTTCCTCCACCTATAGTCGAATACTTTCAGCCTCTAAATGCGCTCTAGCCCTCGAACGCGCCCGTTCCCTTCCTATAGTCGACTTGTATGAGCCGGATCGCGTGAAACCGTCGTGTAGGGCCGCCATCGACGCGACAACGTCGAGAGATGTTTCGGTGTTCGCGCTCGCCAGTCAGAGATCGCGACGTGGCGCTGTGGACTCCCTTGGCTGCTGCTCTCCCTAATGCTCGGAAGGTCGAAGTGATCGCGAAATGCCAGCGGCGCACCTAACGCCCGCGCGCTACAGCGTCAGCGATGGGGGCCTTCTCGAATGAGCAGATGCCTCCAGCCCGACGATCTTTATTTAGACGCTGCGGCAGCAGCCCGCAAGAGGAGGATACCTAGGGTGCCGGCCAGATCTTTGTCAGTCGCCAGCAGACTTCGTCTTCCCGGTGTGCCTCGACAAGCCTATTCCTGGACTCCCCCTCCACCAGGATGGGTTCCGGTGTCAGCGGCTTGCCCGCCCGTAGTATAGAGGTCGACGTACTTAATCCAAGCGACAGTAGTAATGTCGATTGCATAGCCTTGTTCTGTCGCCGTTCTAAGTCAATTGCCGAGAAGATCTTCGATATATCGTTCCAGAATCCAAGAATTCTTGATAACGACAAGCGGGGGAAGAACGGGGCCGGTAGCGTTAATACATTCGACAAGAGACAATTTTTTCGCGGTTGTTCCTTGTCACCCAAGTCTGTCGAGGCTTAGGAATGCGAGTGATGACTTGTTTATCTTTGCCGACACCGATAGCAATGCCGGTCTTGTTGAAGCTCTAAAGGTTGTCTAGCGGTATAGCTTCTACCGCTTCTCGAAATGCTGGGAACCACGTAAGAATATTGTCTGCCGAATGCGCTCCTTTCCTCTCGATAGCAAGGGGATCCTGTCCCTCAACGGGTCCTCGCTATGCCGTGTAAGAAATGACCTAACTTACGCCGTCATTTCGTAGTCTTGATCTTGGTTGACACTCTTTGCGCTCGCTCTTTGCGCGCACTCTCCACACACTCTTATGCTATATAACACGCCCTATATTTATATGTTCGCCTTCAAAGTCGAGGGACCTTGTTATTGGGCAGGGAGTGGACACTGTTCGGGCCGCTTTGCCGCCTCGGAGCCTGCCACGGAAGATTGCGATGTGGCGACTGCGGCGGGAAGTCCGGTCGCTGGATCTGGCTCGCCGAAAGTGGCGCCGGGGTCGCCTGGCTTGGTGGCAATTGCTAGCAGCGGGTCTGGGAGCGGGGACGGAATGAGCCTAAGCGAGCCGGCGATCTGTGTGCATTGCGAGACGATGGAGCATGCTTGAAGCTGCAAAGGGCGGAAAACGGTATTCACGGAGCGGAAGACTTTTTCACGGGCGACCTGAACAGGCGAGATAAATTGGGCACCTCCTACTGCGTTTATGCCAAGCGGTCAAGAACGAAATAGGAGAGATCTTTCTGCTCCCTCCTCTGCACATCTGCGTCTAGAGGAATTTCCTAATGTCCTTCAGTCCAAACGCTAGCAAAAAGCACAAGCCGCCAAACGCGATGCTCATCCAATACGGCCAGCGATAGGCCAGCGCAAAGCCCTCCTGTGTGGCGGTGACGACGATGCCAAACGCAACCTCCTTCTGCGCCACCGTCGGGCTGGCCTGGATGTACGCCTCGAGATCGTCGAACATGGCCTGGCTCGCTAGCGTGATGAGCGTGCCGATGGTCGTGACGTCCGTCTGCGCCGCGATGCCGTTCGCCACGATGGCATACCCGACAATGTCCGTCAGGTAGCCTTCGAGCTTGTAGTAGAATATGCTATAGTAGGCCGTAAAGCCGATGGCGCCGCCGATGTAGCGGATGCTCAGTGTGACCGCGGTAATGGTGCCGATAAACTCTGGCGGAGACACGATCTGCGCGATGATGCTCGACGGGATGATGACGGCGCCGACGCCGATGGACGCGATGGTCACCACGGCGTATGTCGCGCCCAGATTGTCGGGCGTCGAGATGGACATAGCGCCCGTCCCGGCCGTCATGATTGCGGTGGCAAAGATCATCAAGAGCGTCGTGCGGCCTTTGATGATGGGAATGAGGATCAACGCAATGGCGGCACCTCCGATGATGCCGAAGCCGATGGGAAGGGAGCGAATGCCGACGCCGAGGGGGTCGTTGCCTGTGTCACGGGATTAGTGCCGCTGGTCTTGCGGAAGCGACTGGGAGGGAACGGAGAAGGACTGTCTTACCGTAGACATTGTAGATTTGCGTCGGCCAGAAGAGGAGCATGACGAAGAAATTTCCGCCGCTGAAGAAGGTGATGAGAAGGATGAGCAACATGGTTCGTTTGGCTTTGCTGAAGAGCTTCCGCGGAACCATGGGGTAGGGCGCGTAGATCTCCCACGCGAAGAAGGTGGCGATCAGCACGAGCCCGATGATGAAGGGAGCAAGGACGTGTGCGCTACCCCAGGAGTACTGAGCTCGTCGTCAGTAAAACACACACGTCGAGACCAGAGCGACGAAGAGAGGGGGCAAGAGAAAGCGAGAGACTTACCTGATGCGTCCCCCATTGCATTCCCATCATGAAGCACACCACCCCCGCCGTACTCAGGAAACCCCCGATATAGTCCACTTCGCGCAAGACCTTCTTCTTATCGATCTTCCTATTCTTCGCCGGGTCGTCGTACACGAACAACACCAGCACGAGGCCGATGAAATTCCAGAGTCCGACGGGGATGCCGACGTAGCGCCAGTTGCTGGCCTCGGCAATGAGTTGGGCCCAGAGGACCGAGGGGCAAAAGGGCAGGATAGTGAAGACGACGAGGCCGACGTAGGTGCCACGCTTGCGCACGGGCACGAGCTCGGCGGTGCCGGCGAGGGCGATGAGTTCGTTGAGGCCCGCGCCAAGGCCCGAAAGGACCATACCGCCTGTAAGGAACAGTGCGTGAGTATCGGTAGCCACGTGGCGAGTTGCAGGCATCTTGGGAGCTTACCTATTGCCGGCCTCATCGACTTGGCCGTTGCAGTGATGATCGGCCCGAGGATCAGAAGGCCCTGTCCAGCCGCTGCGACGGGCTTCCGGCCCACCAGGTCCGAGAGCGCGCCGACGAAGGGACACAATGCCGCGTTGGGAATGAGGTAACCAATGACGAGCCAGACGTAGATGAAATAACCGCCGACGTCGTTGTATATCAAAGGTATCACAGATCCAAACATGTATAGTGGAATCTGGCTGCCTACCCACAGAAAGGACATGGTGGTCAGCGCGGAGGCGAGACGCCAGTTCATCTAGAGGAGGATATCAGATCGACGTGTGAGAAGTTGGGGGGAGAGGCGGAGTAGGGGAGAGATGAACGACGTACGTGGTGGTGGATGTTCGGATTGTTGTTCTCATCGTCTATGATCTCCATTGCCGTATCACTAGACCGCTCCATGCCGTAGCCGGGGGCGGAGCGTTCGAGGGTCTCGATGAAAGCGGCATCATCGCTGCGGTCGACTTTGCCGTCCGTCGTCACGGCGGCCTTCTCGGTGCCGTTGGATGCCATTGGGAACGATTACAGGGGATGGGGCAGAACGACAGTTTGCAATGTGCGTGGGTAGAGCACACCAACCAAAGGCGGACGGGTTGAAGTCGAGCACAACAGACGACAGGCTCTGTGTAGGGTGGCGTGCGTGAGTTAGATGTATAGGAGGTGAAGTCCGACGTTACACCCCCCCCGCCACCATCCTCGGCGACCCGTCGTCGTGGTCGAGGAAAGGTTTCTCGGCGTGCATACATATCCCGTGCCACAAGCCGCTTTGGACGTCGAGTCTGGGGTTGCACAATGGCCGTTGGCTGGGGGGTGAGGAGAAGTGCGGTCTCCCAAGACGCGAGGTTGGCCGGTAGGCTGGAAAGGGCATGTCGATCTCTTCGTAACCGTAGGATCGTGCCTCGGTCTGCTCCTCGCGATCGCTGCTTTGTTTGGATGACGGTCAATCGAGGTGCTGCAAGTACTGGTGTGCTCGGTTTGCAACCATTGGCATTTAGTTCATCGCGTGGAGTGCCCAGCTCGCCTGATGTGCATGTTGTGTTGTATCTAGCGTGGATCTCCGGACATGTACCAACGACTACAGTACGTTCAACAAGCGTGATGCGTGTGATGTCTGCTGCACAGTGGGTACGTTCAGCAGATTGCGCGTTGGACGCTCAATGCAATCCATCCGACAGACGTGCGCATTGGCGAAGTCTCAACCGGGCGATCCGCAATCTCTTCCCCTCCCTCCCGCTCTACATCAGCGCAAGACGACAGCATGAAAGGGTACACGTGCCCAAATTCCCCGAGCTCCGACGTATCTTGCTCTCGTTGCAAACGTGCGTCGCGCGCGGGTCAATTGGTATGAGGGGTTCGGGGGAGTCCCCCCAATAAACGAGTCCGTCCCAAAACGGTCGGAGGCCGTTCGCGAGCGCGGTCCAGAGCAAAAGACGCCTCGGAGGAGTTCATGGCTAGCTTGTGTGGCTACTTGAAGGGGGAAAGTACTGTAGAACAAGCAGACACTGCTCCGAAACAAGCTAGCCGAGGTGATGCGGAGGTCGATTTGGGAACACGGCGTCTGGAGCTTGTTTGCCAAGGTGGAAACGCTTCCGGATCTTTCTCGCCAAGACGTCCGGGCCGTTGGCTCGTGCGGACCGTGTAAGTCGGCTAGATTCTGGACCGCGAATGCCAAGGAGGCCAGAACATCCCGTGACTAGATCATCTGCCAGCGTGGGTTGGAGGGCGACAATGTCACAGGCGAGGTGGCTTTGCCTTTGCAGCACCACAATCTACTCTGAGATGGCGACGCGTCGAATACCTTTTGCAAATCGTCTTCAAGCTACGTAGCTGTGCGTCGGGACCGGTAACGATGTTCTTGAATGAAAGGTAAACCCGCCTTTCGTCCGGGCGATTGATAGCAATCGACTTAAGCTCTTAAATTTGGACAGTGTTGCACCCGCTCGCAAAAGCAGGAGATGCACGATGATCATTAGGACTGGCTTGTTCATATGTCTTCCCTCTTAGTGAACGCTGCGCGAATGGAAACCACTCGGCCGCGAGATCGCCGGAGCAAGGTGAGGCATGGAGCAAGGATCAATATATGCGATCATGAATACCCCCGCGCGAGTGAGTGCCATGACAGATAACCTAGCATCTATCAAGAAGGTCAAGGGTTAGCCGCGGCACAGCATCCGCATCCGTCGTGGCATCGCGGCAACAGTATCGTTGAATGAATTCGTCTGCATTCGTACTGCTGCTGTTCCTTTGGCTTCGCACGATCGCGGCTAAACCCTCCCTATTTGCAGATCATGACGTGTACACCCGGCCGTACGCTATCGCTCTGGTACTACAATGGAACAGATTCTCGCGGCCGACATCGCTCCTAACGAAATATGTTGAACAGTATAAACAATCGCTCCAACTTGTCTCTCTGCCAACTTTGTCTCTAGACCAAATTTGTCTTTATACCAATGTTGTCTGTCTGCTAGTTTGTCTCTCTGCCGACGTTGTCTGTCCTCTAACCTTGTCTCCTAGGAACGTAATGGGTGCTCCGGATTGTGCATGAAGAAAGGTTCAGCTATCATGACGACGAACAAGCGCAATAGCAATCTGCAACCCGCGTATGCAGGAACGCTGTAATGGGCGGAGAAGAACACAGACTGCGAAATACACCTAAACGGCGAGTAACCGGGCAGGGCATTCCAGCGTTGTTGTCTGCATATCCGAGCATTAACTCCACGCTGCTCCAAAGAATGCTAGCGAAGCTGCTGTTTGATGTACGGACGAGCTCATAAGCCCCCGCGCTACGCGCTTCACTTCAAGTGGACACTGTCTCGCACACGCTTCCTCCGACTCAAAAGAAGGGGCGCAGACGCACTTGATCCAACGGAATCGAGAAAAATTCCATCATATCTCACGCATAACCAAGAGGATCACAGCATTTGACTATTCCGTGTTCTGCCTGGGAACACTACAAGAGATGAAGCTGCTTTTACTACTTCATCCATGAGAATACAGTGGGTGACAGAAAGAACGTACCCCCGGTCGCGCCAGGCCTTTTCAAATCTCGGGTATGCGTCACACACATCTCTTTGCTATCTGGCAGCATGACGAGGACGACGAAGCGCGGCGGCGCAGAAGGCAACGACGTGGTTGGTCTGGATTCCGGCATAGGGACGGCGGATATATCAAACTCCATCTGTTCTTGCTTTCGCACGATGACTAGAGGGCGATACGGTACACGGAGCCAATGCGCTGTAGACATATCCACTCAATTGGTTGAGCAAATGATGTGAACGCTGCGCCTCAAGTGAGTCTTTAAAAGTGTCCATCCACATTTGCGAGCTATCAAGGGATCCAAATGGTCGGCACCCCAAGTTTCATTTGCGCAGTCGGCGTGGGAACTAACGGATGGACGCGGGAGTCAAAATTTCTATGGTTATGGCTTACACTATGACGGTGATAACAGTCTGCTGGGCTGGCGGTCCAGTATAACGTTATTGCGGCGATCATGGTGTCACATGTGATACCGTACGAGCCGGTCGCAAGTGTCACACTTCGCTGACGCAGTTCGTCCGGCTTGCGTGGAGTCAGCAATGGAATCTCTACCCGATGTAGCACAGCCCAGAATCTGGGGTGACCCACCCTAGAGAGGTTAGTGTGTTAGGGAAGGACTAATAATTGCGATGCATGTCAGCAATAGAAAGCCATGTTCTGCGGTATCTCTCCTACATAGCTGTGCTCTCAACGCGACCAACCACGTACGGTAGACAACTTGATTACATAGACATAAGAGGAGCCAACAATGTCGATCCAGGTTCCGTCAAACGAAGTGAGATTGACAGATATTCTGTGCCGCAGTCAGATTTGACTCGTAGTATGGAGTCGCGGGCATACTGCTCTAAAGAGTCGGCCTAGCGTCTGTGAGAAGTCGAAGTGCTTCTATGCTAAAGGGTACCAAAAGCTGCCGGCATGTTTCAAACATCGTGCGTCACCGTAGAGAAGCGAACATACTCTTCTAGCATCCGCTTGGAGTGTCTCGTTCCACCAGATTCCCTTACAGACCTGCAAGAATAAATCACCATGACAGTTGCAGGCGTATTTTGTAGACCGAGTTGCGTTATGTAAACGTTAGGGGACTTTCGGAAGATAAGTAGCTACGGGCGTACTCTCTACTCTATATCGCCTTCGATCTCTTGTTCCTTGCCGAGACTTGGTTCGTAGACCGAGTATTGGATACGCGCGACTAAAGGCTAATATACACTTCGACAAAGCCTCCGAGACAACCTAACCGAAGGTACACTAGTAGGATTTACCTCCTAGGTACTACGGCGGCTCGGTCGATAATAAACTTAGACCTAGTAGTTACTAAGTATAGCGTTACGGTAACTATATTAGGGCTCTGTATATCTAGAGTCTACTTTGCGCCTTCTATAGCTATAGAGGCGATGGAATTAGTACTTAGACGCCTCTTATCCTCGAGCGTTATACTTAGTAACATGAATACGTAATTCAATAGTATTAAAACGTACCGTAGGCACTCTACTAGACTACTAGAGAGGCTAAAAGCCTTCGTAACTTTCTAGCGAGCCTACTTATTCCGATTGCTCGAGCTAACTCTCTAACGACCGCGTAGTATCCCTCGCCGAATAAGGCTAACCGATTACCTAGGCGTAGACTATTATCTAATCGCCTAGACTATCCTAATCGCGGATATAGTTACCTATACGACGGCCTCCTTATAGATTGAAATAGACTATAGGTATACTATCGGCGTATATATTAGGGACAGAGTGCCTAAGATACTAGAGACCGACTATACTCTATAGTACGCGATCGGGCGCCTAGTAAACGATTCTACTTAAGAGAGAGTACGCGCCCTATTTAGGCGAGAGGTCGCGAAGGCTCGAATCTAGGTATAGTCGAGTCTCGGATAGACGTCTTAGACGACCTCTTAACCGGGATATACTAGAATGTCTATAGTTAAGCTCTACCGCGGACTATATAGAACGTTAAGAGGCTAAGTTAAGAATTATATAACACTCTATATACGCGATAGGATATAGACGCTTTAATCCGGCTTTTCAAACTCGCTAAGGCGTCGTCTACGGAAAATAGCCCGATTCGGCTATTAGATACTACTATAGCAAGAGGATAGAGTGCCTTAGAGGAGATCGCGGGATTATTCGAACGACGATTCTATACTAACGATCTATAGAGCCCGGTATTACTTAGGTACCTACTACCTATAGATACGATATCCGAACCCTAGAGTACTACTAATATCGAGAAGGAGATCGTATAATAGTCTAGCGTAAAGAGTCCGGGGAGCGATAGTATCTATATGCGGCTACTAAAGGTACTACTCCCTATAGTACTACCCTCGCTACTCTATTACCTATATAATCGCTACGTCGACTTAGGATAGATACCCTAGCGCTAGAATAATATAGAGATCTATCTAGTAACTAAGGACTATAGGAAGGAACGAGAGATCTCTAACCTACGGCCGATTACGTTAATATATATATTTAGGAAGATATTTGAACGATTGCTCTTTAAACGATATAGTAGTAATAGGTAGACAACGCTATACCTAGCGTAATTAGGATTTCGACCCTACTATTCGATATATATTAACGTAGCTATTATATACTACGCCCTTATAAGTAGTAGCTACTACTCCGCGGTATTCCTCAACTTTAGGGCCGCCTTTAACGTAATCGATTACACTATACTTACTAAGCGACTTCGCTCCTAGGGCTATCCTAACTATACCCTAAAGTTAATCGCTACCCTGAATTTCTATAGGGTACGTATACGAGTATACGTTAATAGTGCTCTCTCCGCGTAGTTCCCTTAGACAAGGGGTATTCTATAGGGTTTACCGCTAGTACCCCTACTATTTAATATATATATAGACTTACTAGTAGACGTACTAAACGAGGGCTCCTCTCGGATACCCGCTACTCTATTCTACGCGAATAATAGAGTACTCCTAGTAAACTCTCGGGATGCCGAAGCTAGGCTAATAGTAACGATAACGGTCTAGTACTCTAAGAATATAATAGTCCTAAACGTAGCAAAGTATAGCTACTTAGCTACTTTAAACGATAGCCGAACGATTTAGATACAAGGCGAGGACATCCTAATAGTTACCTAGTATAACTACCTTAGCTTTCCTATAAAGGCTCTAGGTATTAACTTCGAGATCTTTATAGAGAAGCGGATCGCGAGTACTAATAGAGTTATCGCCTAGCTAGATTAGTCGAGTAGCGACTAGGGACTAGCGTACCGAATGCGAGTATACCGATAATACCTTACGCTAATATTCGAATATAGTGTACTACTTATCGCTACTTAGAGTAACAACTAGTAGACTTTCGAGTAGGGATATAGTAACTATACGCTCTTTAATAAGGTAGCCTTAGGGTATCGGGACATCGTTACCTAGATCTTAGGAAGTAGTTCTTACTTCGCGAATGTTATAGCTAACCTCCTCGGACTCGTAGACATCTAAATCCGCTTCGAATACCTCCGCTATAGCTTCTAGCGAACTTTACTATAGGGTTCGAACTTAGATCCGCTATCTTAGCTTATACGACGGCTAATACTATAGAGGCGCCTATATAGGTTTCTATAGAAGCTTAACGGTAGTATCGTATAGAGCTACTTTATCGGGTATTATAGTAATCGAGAGCTAATAGAACTCGAGTTCCGTCGGTAGTAGCGTATTAATATAGTAACGGCGATCGAGGCTACTAGATAATAATAGAAATTAACGCGATATATCCCTATATTAATACAGAATTAGCGAGGGCTATTCTATAGCGATATTTCGCTCTCTATACCTATTCGGTCTTAGGAGGATCTACTACGCTACCGCCTCGGTATCTTTAAGATCCGGTATAAGTACCTATATAGTTAACCGTTTAGTTAGGGGTACGAGGTATACCTAGCGCTTAATATCGAGTTTAGCCTCTCGCGGTAAGAGAGAAGGGGGATTCGTAGCGAGGTATACGAGAACCTAGATCTACTAACGAGGGTAGACGTACTTCTAAATACAAGGTAGTATCGAAGGGCGACGGCGATCCTAGATATAGTAAAGACGAAGTTAAAGGAGGTTTATCGAGATAATTACGCTAAAAAGGAGTAATAGCTATTCGATTTCTTAGCTAGAAATTCCTTTACTTCGTTTCTTAAGTAGAAACTTACTTATCCTAAGAGGACGTTAAACTTAGGTAGGTAGTCCTAAGAGGACGTTAAACTTAGCTAGGTAGTCCTAAGAGGACGTTAAACTTAGCTAGGTAGTCCTAGGAGGACGTAAAACTTAGCCGTTTGTCCTAGGAGGACGTTAAACTTAGCTAGGCGGTCCTAGGAGGAGGATTATAATACGGGGTATTAGGGAGGAGAAAGCCTCGTAGAGTAGTAGGCGTAACCTACTAGAGGTAGGCTTAGGTTAGGGCGTTACTAATAACCCGGATTAGCTAATGAGAATAGGGAAGTATAACCTAACCCTAAGGGGCTTATCTATAGTAGACTAGTAGTAGGACTAGTATACTATAGTTACTCGAGTAAGGACATAGCTAGAGCGGGTAGACGCGAGAGAGAACCTATCTAATAGGCAGGCTAGAGATATCTAGACAGATATCGGGGTTAATAGACCTTTTAACTATACCGGAAGAAGCTAATCCGCTATATAAGGGTAGTAAGGCTATAGGCTATCGGGCGTATAGAGTAGGACGACCTCCCTTATCGCGTAAAGTAAGCTTAAACCCTCCCCGTTTCATAGAGATAGCGGGTTATATACTATACTATATAGAGTCTCTAGTAGTAACCGGAGGGCCTATATACTCTCCGGCTACCTCTAGGTCGTACCCCTTAATACTCGTTATTAGTAGGTACGGTATCTATCCTAGAGTAGCCCGCCCTTCCTAGCTATAGGGTAGGGTACCTATTTAATATTATATTAAGGGCTACTTAGCTAGGGAAGTATACGATAGTAGCTACGTAGAGTATAGGCTAATAGCTAGGTAGTAAGATCCTACGTTTATTAAGCTTATCTTAGATCCTTCGTTAGACTATTAGGTTCTCCTAGGCTACCTTTAAGTATCTATTAGCTAGTACGTATCTAGTAATGTAACCCCCTAACCCTAACCCTAAACCCTTACTAGGCCTACTTATACTCCCTATCCTACTAATACTACTTACCCTCGCCTTAGGAAGCTCTTTTATAGGTACTTACCTATCTCCTTCTATAGTAGAAACGTATTACTAAGGTTCTTAAGGTTAACGTTAGCTTCTAACTAGTAACTAAACTCCTACTCCTTAGTCGCGTAATTAGCCTTAGAACTAGATAGCTTAAGCCCTAAGCGTACTACCTTAGCGTCTATAAGGGTAGCGTTCTTATAGTTTATAGGAAAAGTATTATAAAATGCCTTCTACTACTATACTAAAGGTAATTAGTAAAAGTAAAGTAAACTACTAGATAGTAGTTTAGTTTTATATAGAAGGGTATATACCTTACTCTCTAGCCTTCTCCTCTATAGCCTTCTCCTCTATAGTCTTCTCTTTTATAGCTATCTCTCCTATAGTTTCTCTTATATAGTCTTCTTCTACTTATACTTCTCTTACTTATACTTCTCCTCCTTATACTTCTTCTACTTACGCTTCTCTTACTTATACTTCTTCTCCTTATACTTCTCCTCCTTATACTTCTCCTCTTTAAGCTTCTCCTTCTTAGCCTACTCCTAGTTAACTCTATTCTACTTAAGCTACGTATACTTATAGATAAAGTTCCTATCTACGTCTTCCTCTATATCTATAAAGTCGGGGTTATTAGGTTCGCCTAGCGGAAGGTAGAACTTACTAAGTAGAGGGTCTATACGAGCCTTCTTAATAGTAGTAAGGATATAGGCTAAGGAACTCTCTACTTAGCTATAGGCTTTAATAAGAATATCTATAAAGAAACGGATTAGTATAGCTAAATAAAAGTAATATAAACTACTAGCTAGTAGTCTATTTTGTATAAAGCTACTTACCTAATAGAGATAAACGGTTAATACGGAATACGAAGTCCCTTAATATCTCCTTAGCGTTCTTAATTAGAAAGGCGATAGCGTTACGTATATAGGTATCTAGGACGTCTACTAGGTAAATACTAGGCTACTTAAGGACGAATAGACGTATACTCTCCTAAGCCTTAAAGTTGTCTAAGTCGTCTAGGCTAAGAGAAGCTAGCGAACTAGGCGCGGCTACCTTCTTAAGTAGGTTCTTATAGTCGATAATAGTTTAGATAATCTCGTTATATAGGATACTACTATAGGCAATCCTAAATAGAACCTCCTTAGGAAGTAGGTTCTTTTTCGTTAGATCCGTAGAGTACTACGCCTCTTTAATACGACTCGACTAAATACTAAAGACCTTCCTAAGTATAGTATCCGCGTATATAGGCCTTACGCGATAAATTATCTAGTCTACGGGGCTCTTAAACGTACTACCTAAGACTATAGTCTCTATATCTAGCCTCTTAGAGGTTATAAGGCGCGAAAGAAGTAAGTCGATATAGTTAGGTACTAGAGTATACTACGTAGCGATAGAGGCTAGGTACTCGTTATAGTAGTAGTACTAGACGAGCTAGTTAGTAGTCTTATCGATAGTAATTATATACGTAATAACCTCGTCGTCTTAGCTAATACGGGATTAATAGCTAAGTATTTAGTACGAGTTAGTAAGAGAGATAATATCTATAAACGTTATAATATAGCTACCCTTCTAGAGGTTTATTAACTCTAATACTAAGTAGGACGAATAGATAAGGACTTTTATATCTAGGTTGTTATTATAGTCTATCTCTACCTTAACGCGAGCTACCGTCTTAATACTAGAACGAATAGAGGCGAAGTTAATATTATAGGTTAAAAGTAGGAGCTCGGTATAAAAGAGGGTAAGAGGCTTATAGCCCTAGAGAATAACCTTTTTATTACGATTAATAACGTAGTTAAGTAGGAGCTTAGTTATTATCTAAGCCTTTATCGAGATAGCGGTAATATATTAGGCGATCTCCTAGCGGCTACTATAGGTTAGGGCGTAGAGGTCGCTCCTAGTATAGATATAGAAGAAGGTAAAGGCGTCGGTCTCTTTAGTAATACTATAGAAACGTTAGTATAAAATTAAGTAAAGTAAACTACTAGCTAGTAGTCTAGTTTTTAAACCTATAGCTTATTAATAGAAGTCGCCTTAGTATTTACCTTACGAACGGCGAGTTAGTCGAGCTTTAGGGTAAGAGTAGCTAGGACTAGCCGCTAGCGCTTTAAGTTACCCCCTTACGTAACCTTCTCGTCGTTAGCGCTAGTAAATACTATTAGCTCCTAGTACGCCTTATAGATATACTTCGAAGTAGCTATATATAAGCCGCGCTCGACGATATTCTAGTAGGCTTCGATATTAATAAACCGAGATAGCGGAATATCGATACCTAAGACCTTATTAATACTAGTAATATCGTAGGTTAAGCCTTTAACTCGACGGAGGACCGTAATTATATAAGGTAGCGGGAGTACTATAGCTCCTATATTAGCGGCTCTTAAACCGTTATAGTAGGACGTTATAATAGCTACTTAGTAGTTCTTCGGGTTAATAGCGTTAACGTAACTATTCTAGTAGTAGCCCTTAGGGATATTAGTAATACGGGCGCTGTACTTCTCCTTAAGAACCTTAGTAAGGCTAATATAGTTAGCGGCTATAACTATATCCTCCGTCCTAATTAACCCGTTCGCTAGTACCGCCTTCTAGAGGAACCTTAGGAGTCCTATAAAGTCCTCTATCTTACTTTTTATAGGCGTTACTAAGGTAATATAGAACTTTATAGCCTAAAGGTAGATAGCCTATATCTATAGACTCTTACTATTTATAACGTAGTAGCCTTCGTTAATAACGAAGCGCTAGATAGAATCCTTATCGAAGCCGCTATAGAGCGTTAGAGCCTTCTTAGTACCTCTATCCTCGTCGTTAATAGATTTCGCGACCTCGTACTTATCTAGCTTAACGTCGTTATTAGAGTACTCCTTCTCGTTAGCCTCGTCCTCGTCCTTAGTAGCTATTTAGTCGTTAGGTTAGTAGGCCTTCTTCTTAGGCGTATAGGTCGTACTACCCTTCTTAAGGATATACTTCTACTAGCTCTAGTAGGTAGTAAGGATAACTTAGCGACTAGTCTTAGGATTATTAGGGTCGAGTCCGTCGAAGAAGGCGAGGAGGCCTTTATAACTACCGCGAATAGCTTACTCCTTCTCCTAGGTAGTAGCTTTACCTTAACTAAGGGAGTAAAAGGTACGTAGGTTAAGCTAATAAGAGCCTTCTTTAAAGAAGCGAGAGTAATCGCCTAACTAAGAACCTAGCGTATTAGGGGGGTAGACTATAATAGAAGGCTTAAACGTTAGCTACGCCCTATATAAGTCGAGGAGGAAAGGGTTAAGGGTACTAGAGTCGCCTAAGCTACGTTAGTAAAAGCTTAAAATAAAACTAAACTACCGTCTAGCGGTTTAGTTTTTCAAAAGCAAAGTAGACTACCGACTAGTAGTTTAGTCTATTAAAAGCGAGCTAAAACCGCTAGCCGGTAGTCTACTTTCGAAATTAGTATAGGTAAATAAGGGCGACTTACTATCTAATAGTTCTTAGTCTAATAGGCCGCTCTATACTATTAGCTTATCCCCGCTCCTATCTAGCTCGGCGTATAGAAGGATACCTTAGTTAATCCGATACTTATCGATTACCTTACTAATCTTCTCCTTCTATATACTAAGTCGCGCCTCCTATTCGTTCTAGGCGCGATAGAGGTTATAATATTCTACTATAGTATTACTAAGGCTAATATTATTAGAGAGGATACTAGAAGCTATTGTACCCTCTATCTCCTTTAGCTAGGTAATAGTATACGCCTACTAGCCTTTTAGCTTTATACCTAGATACGTTACTAAGTAGAAGTCTTTAGTAACCTTATCCTTCTTCTTAAGGCTAGTTATAAGTACTAGATCGTCGCTTAGGAGCGCCTAGGTACGATCCTATTCTAGATACTTCGCGTAGTTCTCGGCTAGGTAGTTCTATAGTATTAGAAAGGCCGCGTACTTCTCGACGACTACCGCGTCCGATAGCTCTTTATTATCGGCGTTAGCGACCTAGATCGCTACCTATTCGTACGCCTACTAATCTAGTACCTTAATAATCTTCTTAGCCTATAGGTTCTTCGTAGTATTAATAGTATTAGAGAATAGCTTGTTACGCCTAGAAGAATTATAGTATATAACCTCTATAAACTAGGAGTACTTTACTATAAGTACTCTATACTTATTAGTAGGTAAGGGAGTAATACTAGGGCTAAGTAATATATTATACGTTATATTAGCTATATTGTCTACGCCCTTCGCCGCGTCCGCTATAGATATAGTACTATTCTAGACAAACTCTCGTAGCTACTAGTTAGCGTTACTAAATACCTACTCTACTAGACTAAGAGCTATACTAATATTCTAATCGTAGTCGGCTTACTACTCTATATAGTCTACCCCCCCTAAGTAGATAAAGACTAGGAGCGTAGGGGTTCCGCTATTAATCTAAATAAGGCTCTCCTTCTCTATCTCGCCCTTCTTCGCCTTACGTATCTTACCGATAATAAAAGATAATAGGTACGTAGTATACTAGATATCCTCCGCCTCTTAGTTAAGCCTATCGATTATTAAGTAGGACGCTTTCGGTACAAACGGACTAGAGTAGATATTAGGTAGCCTATCGTTATCTTTAGCCTCCTTAGTAATAGTAAAGACTTTAGCGTAGAAGCGTAGGTAGTAGAGGTAGATATACGCGTTATTAGTACTAGTCCTTAGGAAGCGCTATAGGCTAGGTTCGTCGTCTAAGAGAATATCGTCCTTAGTAAAGTCTCCGCTAACGATACGCTAGAAGTAGACGGCTAGCTAGAAGGAGAATTTGCCCCTAAAGCCCTAGTAGTCCTATAATAAGGTTAGTAAAGTAAATAGTAAGGAACTAGAAAAATAAAAGTAAACTACCGACTAGTAGTTTACTTTTAGCCTAGGGGTTTTTTCGGTATATACCTATAACTTGTCGGCTACGTCTAAGATAAAATCTACTAGCGGCTATAGTAGTACGTTAAGCTACTAGGAGTTAATAAGGTTATAGTATCTAGCTATTATAGCGCCGCTATTAGTAGCGGTAGTAATATTTACGACGTATACGCCTTTATCTACTAGAATAGCCTTTACGCCCTTACTTATTAGTTCTTTAAGGGTAGTATTACGGGTCGCTTCTAGGGTAGGTAGCTTAGTATCGTATACCTCTTAGTAAGATAGCGCTACTTCTATATTAGTCTTACCTTTACCCTTCAGCTTTACCGCCTTCTTCTTCCTATTCGTTAGTATTATAGGCGCTAAATCTATAGTACTATCTATCCTCTCCTCGCCGCCGCGCTTATACTTACTACCTATTATAGTTAACTTTAGTAGGCGAGTAGTTATCTACTACTTCTTCTTCGCGTTAGCGGTAAGGTCTCTAAAGGATTAACCCTTACCTTTAAGAGCGAATAGTAAAGATACTAAGGGAGGTATAGGGGAGTTAGAAGTACCGTCTACTACTATATTAAAGGCGAAGATATATATACTTAGGTAGTAAAGTATAAAGGTATATACTAAAGGTATAGGAAATCTATTTATAGTAGAAGTACTAAGTCTATTTACTATAGGTACTACTACTAATACTTACTAAGATATTTAAAACTTTCCTATTAAAACTAGACTACTAGCTAGTACTTTCTAAGTTTATAGATATTAAGGTAAAGGTTTAAGTTACTAGAAGTTATAGCTCTAAGTTTTATTTAGTAAAATAGCGCTAGTACTAGCGCCGGCGTAACGTCGGTAAGTACTATTATAGGTATCTATTAGGCTGTTTATCTTACTACTATACTATAAATTAGTAAGGGTAAAAGACTTATATCCTAAACCTAACTCTTAGACTCTAGTAGAGCTACTTAGTTTAAGGTTTATAGGCTTAAGTATAGCGTACTAGAAGATACGCGCGATATAAAGCGCTAGTCGGTAGTATAGTCTAATTTCGAAATATATAAAGTTCTAAGGAGTAGAGGAGTACTAGTATATCCGCCCTTAGTAGGCGTTCCTATTTCTAGTAGGAGTAAAGGCTCGTACGGCCTATTAGTAAGTACGTCGCGTTATTATAGGAGGGAGGGAAAAGAGGGTACGAGGGCGAGGGGGTATAGTACCTAAAGGGTACCTTAGAATAGTACCTCTTAAGGAAACGAGACTACTAGTCGGTAGTTTAGTTTTATATCGAGATTACTTACTTCTAAAATTATATAATAATATCGCTTAAGTAAACTAGACTACTAGTCGGTAGTTTAGTTTAATAATTTAATTACTTACTTAGAAAGGTCTCCGTCGAGGTAATAAGATAGCCGGTTAGTAGTTTAGTTTAGTATTCTAAGTACTTACCCCTATATTTAGGACCTTATCTACTAATACTATCCTTAGAGTCCTCCGTCGACGCTACCTCTTTATCCTTATTAAAGTCCTCCGCTATATCCTCGATACCCTCTAGGTAGCGGCTACTAAGCTCTCTTAGGTTATTCCTAAAGACCCGCTTTAACGTATCTAGAGTCTAGTATACCTTACCTAGTATCTAGACTAATAACTCCTATCTTACTCCGCTATCTTTATCTACTATACGTACCTTACGTTAGGCTATAAGCTAGAGTACCTAGCGGCCGCTATATAAACGCTCTGTTACGGGTAGACGCTAGAACATAGGTAATTAGAGGAAAGGCGCCTAGGTATATATATATCTCGACGCTAAGTAAGCGAGATAGTATAGGAGTAACGTAATACTACTCGTCTACTCGATAGCGAGATAGTAAGCGCTACTCAACCGGCTCGTCGCGAGCCTAGTAAGCTAGTAACACTCGTTTAGTATATAGGAACTAAGGATGTCTTTAATATACTTAGGTTTAACTTATATTATAATCTTACTAAAAGGTCTATAACTATTTATAGTATATTCGAGTTATCTTACCTAAACACCTACTACTACCTACTCTTTAAAGAAGCACTTACGTAATACTACTTGTAGGATCGTAATAGTTTAAACACCCTTAGAATAAGTACTACTAGTAGTATACGAGGCTTAGGCTATAGAGACGAGAGCTCCGCTCTATCGACTAATCGCCGTACTAGCGATAATAAAACTAAGGTAGACTTCTTCTATAGAGACCGCAACAAGCTAAACGACTAGATTAACTAGCTCCTACTCTATTTCGAGCTAGATAGAATCCAAACCTACAAAAGGAGATGCCTTATTATAATAGCCTATCTTAGAGGGGAAGCGTAGTACTAGATACGTCTAAGGATTACGAACTTTATTATATATTAGTAGGACGAGGAAGGAATCTTTTCTAACTTCGCTAAGTTTTGTAATAAGATGAAAACGATTTACGGTTTTAGTAACGAGAAGAAGGTTGTAATCCGTATCGTTTAGGATATCGTTTAACGAATATTAGTATCCTAGTATACGGCTAAGTTTAAGGAGTATTCCGATAAGACTAAGTAGGACGATAATACTCTTTACGTTATATACTACAAAGGTCTTAAGGATAACGTAAAGGACGAACTAGTACGTACGGGAAAGAACGAAACTACGAACTTAGATACGCTTATTAAATTATCGATCGATATCGATAATCGTCTCTACGAGAG